>JMSU01000195.1_pt1 | contig 22085 bp, 24 predicted proteins | sample 179011 | NCBI WGS metagenome assembly JMSU01 (sample SAMN02769580, study PRJNA246767) | bioreactor metagenome | isolation source: Culture-1 Bioreactor ArsB derived from microbial biomass from the upper 2 cm... | place: Germany: Bremen | collected day 87 after inoculation
AAGATATGGTAAATAACAAAGATCTTACTACAGGAAGAGGTAATAATTGTAGAAATAATAGCAATAGATATAGAAATAAAAGGGTATAAAGAGAGATTTATGATTGAAAAGGAGATGTTTTATAAAAGCATCTCTTTAGTTCGGACCCTAAGGTGTTTCAGAAATTCGTTATTCTGAGACACTCTTTTTTTGATCCAATAAATAGAGGGAATTATAGAAAGGATGAAGAATCAATAGGTATATGTAAAATTCTGTATTATAAGTCTGAGAAGGGATGTTCATAAATGAAAATTGTTAACATGACAATCAAAGGAAAGAAAATAATAAACATTATAGATAGTATATCAAATCAGCTAGATATAGTTTATAAATTTGAATCTTCTAATATTGTTATCCTTATGACAGAGGGATATTATACTAGATCGAGAGGCCATGTTGCATCAAATCTAATATTTCAATTTATTGATGAAGAAGTGAAGATTGAGATAGTAACAAGTGTTGGAAAACATAATGAAGGTATGGATTTTGGCGCTGAAAATAGTGAATGCAAAAAGATAGGACATGATATTATGACAATATGTGATAATAATTCTTGGGAAGTAACGGAGATATATCCAGAGGAATTTAAAGAAAGACTCTTAAAATCTTCTAAAGAAATATTGGTCAATAAGATTTCTAATTTCTTTACTAAAGGAAAGTGATCTTGAAAAATGAAGGTGTTACTAATTTATTAAGGAATAGATTAGTGGAGAGAATAATATTATACTCATTTATAGGAGGAAACATGAGACAGAACTACAAGGTAAAACAAATAACAAGTCTATATGATAGTTGTAATGAGTGTGGTTTATCGATTATAAACTGTATTTGTGATACAGCACTTAGGATAAGAACCGATGCAAAGATTTGGATACTATCAACTAAAAGAGAGTTCCATAGACCGTCCAACACTGCAAGGTTAATAGATTTAGTTAATCCAGATTCAACTGAGATTTTTCTTTGGGAAAGAACAAAGAAACCTGAAAAGTTGATTGAGAATATAAACGATGAAAGATATATAACCTATCTATTGTTCCCAGCAGAGGACGAGGAATCAACAAATAGAAAGGTTGAGTATAAAAACACAGGAAAAATTCCTGCCTTTATTGTAATAGATGGTACATGGAAGGAAGCTTGTAGAATATTTAGAAAGAGTGATTATCTAAAAAAACTACCTATTATTTCATTAGAACCAGACTTTAAGTCCAAGTTCAACTTAAGGAAAGCTGCTAGTGAAGGTAGCCTATGTACAATAGAAGCAGTAATAGAGATGCTAAAAATAAATGGAGAGATTGAAAACGTACAAGCATTAGAGTCATGTTACAATCTGTTTTTAAGAAGTTTTAAAGCAAGTGCAAGTGGACATAGATTAAAGGATTAAATAAGATAATAGGATATACCAAAGTGAGGCAATGACTAGGTAAAATACCATGTCACTGCCCATAAAACTAATCTATTACTTCTCTTGTTTTTTATCATCTTTTTTATCAGTGCTTATTTTTTTATCTTCACTCTCGACTATTTCTACACCACAATTGCAGCCTGATGATCCTTTAAATATTTTACTTAAAATTGATTTTTTCTCTTTGCCCATTTATTTCACCTCCTTTAAACCAATAGTCGTCTGGCTAAATCACGTTAAAAATATTGAACATGTATCCAGTAATTGTGGCTACTAAAAAAACAGATAAAACAAAGGCAATAACCATTTTTCTTTTGAAAATTGTATTAAGCAATGTTACTTCCGGTATACTAGCACCAGCTCCTCCGATAATAAGGGCCATTATTGCTCCTATACTCATACCCGATGCATTGAGCGCCTTTGCGATTGGAATCATAGTTTCGGTTCGCACATACATTGGAACTCCAATTATTGCGGAAACAGGAACTGCAAATAGATTGTCTGGTCCAGCTACTTTAGCAATGAAGCTCTCCCATAATAAGTTTAAAGAAATCCAAAGCAACTGTAAGATTGTTTACTTGAAACATTAGTATGACCTCCTCGGTATTTGATTTTTTCTGTTTACAGGTTTATTATAAATAATATGGATCAAAATAAAAGTACGCACTTTAAAGTTATTAGTTACTTATTTGATACTACTATCAATTTGAAACCTAGTAAAATGGAGGAGTTTAGGATGGATAAAAATATTAAAAAAATTGAAGATCTAACTCTCTTAGAATGTGGAATAGAATTTACTTTATCTATTATGGGAGGGAAATGGAAGCCATTAATACTTTGGTTCTTAGCGAAAAAAGGCATAAAAAGGTATGGTGAAATCAGAAGATTTATGCCTTCAGTTACTAATAAAATGTTAAGCCAGCAATTAAAGGAATTAGTAAATGATGGATTAATACATAGAAAGGATTATAAAGTAATCCCACCAAAGGTAGAGTACAGTATAACAGAGAAAGGTAAAACTTTAGTTCCATTATTAGACTTTATGTGCGCTTGGGGATATGAACATAGAAATGATGTTAAGAAATAGCATATATTTTTTAGTGAACGAAAGAAGGGAGCTAAACAATCACTGTCAGCTCTCTTCTTTTGGTGAATTACAATTTTAAATTATTCAAGTAATCCCGCAAATATATTTTATTTTTTGCATATAAGTTACGAAAAATCTATTACATTCCAAAGATTTGTCATCCTCAGAACCGTTGGCTGTCAAATTTCCACAATGTGAGATCTTTATAGTATTATATATAGATGAAGCATTTATTTTGAGACAATTTACATTTTCTCCAAAGTATCAATACCCAGTAAATAGAGGGATTTTTCAAGAACTTTAATAGTTATACTTAATAAATTTAACCAAGAAGCTTTTTGTTCTACATTCTCTTCCTTTAGAATAATTGTCTCATGATAAAAGCGATTAAATAGATTACTCACCTCAAAGATATATTCACAAATTTTGCTTGGAGCCTTATCTTTATGGGCACTTTCTATCATGCTGTTAAATTCTATCAGTTTCAAAATAATATCTCGTTCTGTGGTGCTTTGAGGAGGGAGTATCTTACCAGGCTCCTTCCAAAACTCTGACTCTACCTTGTTTAATATAGATTTCATTCTCACGATACTATATTGAATATATGGACCAGTTTTTCCATTGAAATTTGCGAATCTATCGATATCGAAAATATAATCTTTTGCGAATTGATTAGACAGATCTCCATACTTTAATGCAGCCAATCCAACTTTAATGGAAATATCATCTATGGTCGCTGTATTATATTGAGACTGGCTATTAAGCAGCTTTTCTTTCACACTATTTCTGAGGATATCAATCAGATCCTCAAGCTTCATAATACCACCTTCACGGGTTTTGAAGGGCTTTCCGTCCTTACCGTTCATTGTACCAAACCCAATGAAATCAAGCTTTAAGTCCTCACCAGCGATATTAGATTTCTTAGCACATCGAAAGACCTGCTCAAAATGCAAACTCTGTCTTTTATCCACCACATAGATAATTTCATCAACATCGTATTCTTCTACACGTTGGTAGATAGTCGTTAAATCCGTTGTACTATAAAGTGCTGCCCCATCGGATTTTAAAACAATAAATGGAGGTATGGGTTTTTTATCACTTTCTTCTTCAACTGGTACAATTAATGCACCTCTGCTTATTTCGGTAAGACCTTGATTTTTCAAGTGATCTATAACCTTTGGAATATCCTCTTGGCAATCACTTTCACCCTTCCAGAGATCAAATTCCACATTGAGCCTACTATAATTTTTCTTTAAATCAGCAACGGAGACTTCGAAAATATGATGCCATAAAGCAAAATAGCCCCTTCTTCCCTCTTGTAACTCCGCCGTAGCCAATCTAGCTGCTTCCATAACCTCTGGATTTTCCTTGGCTTTCTTACTTCCCGTTGGATAGATTTCTGAAAGTTCATCTATTGTGAATGGTGCCTCTAGGGGATAATCACCACTATAGAATGCATCAAAATAAGGAAGTTCAGGCATTCTTGATTTAAGCTCTATGATTACCATTCCAATCTGTAGGCCCCAATCGCCTAGGTGAACATCACCAATAACCTTATGCCCCATAAAGCGATTTATACGCTTTATACTTTCACCAATTATTGCAGCTCTTAAATGCCCAACATGTAAGGGCTTTGCAACATTAGCACCACCATAATCTACTATAATAGTTTTAGGATTCTCCACTTGTAAACAACCCAAATGAGCATCGTGATACATTTCATTTGTATAGTCTATAATAAAATCATCGGACAAGATTATGTTGATAAAACCAGGATTAACCACTGTAATTTCTTTAAAGCAATTGTTATCATTTATGGCATTAACTATATCACTTGCAATTAGAAAAGGAGCCTTTTTATATGTCCTTGCAGCAGCCAACGCTCCATTACACTGATACTGACAAAGATCTGGTCGATTGGATAATGTAACAGTACCATATTCTTCATCATATCCAGCCTTCTTAAAGCCCTCTTTTAGAATTTCAGATAATACAACAACCATCATTTTCAAAATAAACACCCTTTCTATATTTATTAAAAATTCAACTATAGATATCAAACTTCAAACCTTAATTCATATATTTTAATAAAATAATGAAGCTGCTACATTTTTTATTAAAATATTTCAAATATTGAAGTTGTATATATCACATTTTAGTTCTGTATAATAAAATCCAATAAAAAAACCGCCTCAAAAAAAGAGACGGGATATATCCGTGGTACCACTCTAATTGACCATGATTAATTAATCATAAGTCCACTTAAGACCCTTAACGTGGGCAACGTTTTTTCTTACTTATATAGAGTTCACATATCAAAACTTAATTTATACATGTACAAATACTCGATGTTTCTGGGAGTTTTGGATATGTATAAATTAATAGTTTTACTTGAATCTCTATAGATATGCAACATTAGAATTAAAAATATTCTGTAGAAAATAATGAAGGCTTCAACATTTTGCAAAGAATATTTTCACATCGAAGTTGCCATATATACGTTCAGAAAAACTCCTCCGAGGCTCTATTCCTCTTTAACAGTCCTATGGGCTTACACCAATCCCCACTCGCTAAAAGACATCATAAAAAGTACTCTTCTCTTCATAGGATTTAACTATATATAATACGATAGACATTTCACATTCTGGAGATTTGACAGTCAACGCTTCTGGGGATAGGAAATCTTCAGAATGCAATAGATTTTTCGTAACTTATATATTAATAGAGATATTATAATAAACTAGCATAGTTGTCAACGGTAATTTTCAAATTATAGTGCATAAATGACCGTTGACAGTTTATATATTTACTGATACGATAATATCAAAGAATGATATCGCATAACGATATCGAATAACGATATTCTCGGGAGTGAATTAATCATGAAAGATAAAATATTGAGAAAACTATTTCTAGGGTTTATACAAATACACATACTTTACCATGCTAAGAAGGAACCCATATACGGTACTTGGATGATGAAAGAATTAGAAGAGCATGGCTATAAGGTTAGTCCTGGGACTCTATATCCATTATTGAACAGAATGGAAAAAGAAGGTTTATTATGCAAGACAGAAAAAAACGTTGAAGGAAGAATAATAAAGTTTTACAAAATAACTGAACTAGGAGAAGAAGTTCTAAAAGAAGCAAGAAAAAAAGCGACTGAGTTAACCCATGAAGTCGAAGAAAAGGGTGATGATGGTGATTCAATTTAAAGATATAAACTTAAGCTTTAGGGATAAGATAGTATTTGAGAATTTTAATATGAAGGTTAAGAAAGGGGAAAAGGTACTTTTAAAGGCTCCTTCCGGTAAAGGTAAATCGACATTGTTTAAATTACTTTTAGGCTTTCAGAAATCTGATAGGGGAGAAATATTATTTGAGGATAAGAAATTAGAAAAAAATAATCTTGCATATTTTCGTAGAAATATAGGTTATGTAAGCCAAGAGGTAGACCTAATGAATAACAAGGTCTGGGATTTGATACTTGGGATTTTTTCCTATAAATATAATAGACATATAGAAATTACTAAGGAGAAGGCCTTAGATCTTGTTCAGTATTTTAACCTTCCTGCAGATATCATTGAAAAAGAAGTGAGACAACTTTCGGGAGGGGAGAGACAAAGATTAGGTTTAATTATATGTATACTTCTGGATAGAGAAGTATGGCTTTTAGACGAAGTTGCTTCTGGATTGGATAAGGATATGAAGGAGAAGGTAGTAGATTATATTTTGAAACAAGATAAGACTATGTTAATAATTTCCCATGATAAGATTTGGAGCAAAAATGATGTTGTTAGAATAGAGGAGTGGTAGATATATGGACGCAGCGAGAATCTCTTACTTATCTATGGCCAGTTTGATTTTTCTAATAGTACCAATGGTCATAATCAACTATAAATTAAATCTAGGTATAACGAAGAAGATATTTTACGCCATGGGTAGAATGGCGATACAACTTAGCTTAGTTGGTATCTTTCTTCAATATATCTTTGATGTTAACAATCCCTTTATCAACTTTTCTTACCTCGCGATGATGATAGCAGTAGCAAGTTTTTCGGCAGTTAAATCATGTGATCTGAATATAAGGAAATTTATTATTCCTTTGTTTTTAGCCTTTATAATCCCAAATTTAATTGTATTGTTATTTTTCAACATATTTGTTATAAGATTGGATAATTTATTTAGTGCTCAATATATGATTACAATAGGGGGAATGTTACTGGGAAATAGCTTAGGTGGTAATATAGTATGTATAAATAATTTTTATAATGCAATAAGGCAAAATAAGAACGGATACTTTTACTCTTTGAGCCTCAACGCAAATAAAATAGAAGCTCTGACTCCTTATTTCAAAAATGCCGTTTTATCTTCCATAAATCCCACAATTGCATCTATAGAAACCATGGGTTTAGTAGCTTTACCAGGAATGATGACTGGACAGATTTTGGGGGGAGCAATACCATTGACCGCAATAAAATATCAGATAGCTATAATGATAGCTATTTTGATAGCAAGATATTTCAGTGCGATTTTATCAATATTGTTTACTGCTTATAATGCATTTGATGATTACGATATTTTGATAGTGTAGGGGTACTGCCATATGGCTATCAAGCTAAGGGATTAAAATGATTATACAAGAGTTGAGTTTACTATGTATTTGAAAAAAATAGAGCTGTAGATATTTTCATTCCTAATTTTCGAAAAAAAAAACTTTATTGTATAGTAAAAAGACCTATGATAAAAAATTGATTTTTTATCATAGGTCTTGAAATATAATTAAATTGAGTTTATGCGTAGAATGAAAAAATTTCATATTTTTTACCACGTTAAGACAGTTTGTAGCAATTAGAACTTGTGACATATACACGGAGCAAGCTAAGCCTCATGCACACCGTTTCTCATTGACAGTAGTCTATGTAGGTATGATTCTTAACCCTAAATAGATAGAAAAGAAAAAATTAAGTAGTATAGTTAATGATACTTATGCTGGTACTGGGTCAGTTTATTTGGAATTTTTAGGTTGCTGATCTAAACATAAGCAGTGAGATGTATAAAAAATTTAGAAGTATTGCTGTTGGGAATATCTTGAAAATTCCCAATCTCGCAATAACCTTCATCCTTATTACTGCTATAGTAGCAATAATTATGAGCAAAACTAAATTTGGAAGATATGTATATGCCGTTGGATCTAATGAAAATGCGGCTAGGCTTACTGGAATAAATATAGATAGAATAAAAATAATGTATTTCTCAGTTACTGGTCTTTTGACAGGTATTTCTGCTTTCCTGTTGTCTTCTAGGCTTACGTCTATAACTGTGGGATATCCTTTGAACTTGATGCCATTGCAGCAGTTGCCATTGGAGGAACAGCAATGAGCGGTGGTAGAGGAAAAATCTTTGGGACTTTTCTAGGAATAATTATGCTTCAAATGATTGAGGGAATATTAATTGCTGCTAAAATTCCTCCATTCTTAACGGGCTTAGTTAAAGGCGTAATAATTATTTTAGCAGTATTACTTCAAAGAAAAAAGGACAATAAGTAATAGGTCGATTATAGTGATAAAATTTAAAGGGGTTGTTTGGATTTATGAAACTTGGATTCTTAACTAGAGCGCTAGGGGATATGACCATATGGGATAAAATTGATTGGGCAAAGGAAAATAGATTTGATTGTATCGAAGTCTCCTGTTGACCAAAAGTTAATACAAGGGATTATTCAGCATGTGATATAGATGTTGATAATCTTGATGAAAAATACGCTAAGGAAATATTAGATTATATTAATGAAAGGCATATCTCTATATCATCACTAGCCTACTATGACAATAATCTTCACGAGGATATAGAAATCAGAGAAAAATATATAAATCATCTGAAAAAAGTTATAGATGCTGCTTCAATGTTAAAGGTTGAATTAGTGGGAACCTTTATCGGTAGAAATAGTCAGCTGAGTATCGAAGATAACTTCGCCCAGTTTAAGGAAGTTTTTGGAGATATACTAGATTATGCAGCCAATAAAAATGTGAAAATTATGATTGAAAACTGTCCTATGCCCTGTTGGGATAGAGATGGCTTAGCTGGTACAATATCATATTCTCCAGAATTATGGAAGGAGATGTTCAGTGTTCTTCCTAATTATAACTTTGGACTCAATTTTGATCCTTCACATTTAGTATGGTTACAGGTTGACTATATTAGAGCATTAAAAGAGTTTAAAGATAGGATTTTCCACATCCATGCAAAGGATACTAAGTTAATAAAGAAAGATATCGGGTATTACAGCATTTATGGAAAGAAGCTAGGAAAGACAGACCCCTTTGATATGGGATGGGTTGAAGCTAGATTACCTGGAACAGGAGATGTAAAGTGGGAAGAGTTTTTCAATACACTTGATGAGATTGGATATGATGGAGTAATCAGCATTGAACACGAAGATTTAGAATATGAAGGAACAGAGGAAAAACTAAAAGAAGGCATTTTATTAGGAAAGAAAAACTTGGATAAATTTATGAAATAATAAATAGGAGTGATCATGTGACTATTAGAGTTGGAATAATCGGATGTGGATCAATTGCAAGGCTCAGGCATGCACCTGAGTACAGTGCAAACCCTAACGTTGAAATCGCTGCCTTTTACGATCCTAATAGAGATAGAGCTGAGGCTTTAGCTAAAATATATGGCGGTAAAGTATATGAAGATTATATGGATCTAATAAAGGATGAAAGCATAGATGCAATTAGTGATTGCTCGACCAACGAAATGCATCACGTTATATCATCGATAGCCTTACAAAATGATAAAAATGTATTATGCGAAAAACCAATGGCAACAACCGTAGAAAATGCAGAAAAAATTCTAGATGCTAAAAAGAACTCTAAAGGTATTTTGATGATAGGACATAATCAAAGGTTGACTGTAGCCCATAGGAAAGTTAAAGAACTAATAAATAGTGGGGAACTGGGAAGGGTTCTGACTTTTAGCACAGTTTTTGGCCATAAAGGACCGGAATATTGGGGGACTGATAAAAGCAAAAACACTTGGTTTTTCAATAAAAATCGATCAGTCCTTGGTGTCGCAGGGGATTTAGGAATACACAAGGTAGATTTGTTGAGATTTCTATTAGATGATGAAATTGTACAGGTGAGCGCAATGGAAGGTAGTCTGGATAAAAAAGATTTAGAGGGAAACCCCATTTCAGTCTCAGATAATATGGTGTGTCTACTTAAAACTGAAAAGGGAAGCTTTGGAACGGCGGCTTTTAGCTGGTCATACTATGGGGATGAAGATAATAGCACCGTCATATATTGTGAAAAAGGAACTATTAACATATATGCAGATAAGGATTTTCAGATTATTGTTAATAAATTTGGTGAAGAGACAATCAACTATCAATTAGAAACAATTCAGTCTAATGATAATCAAACATCTACAGGAATAATTGACGAGTTCGTAGATAGTATTATTGAAAAGCGGCAGCCAGTTATTACAGGTGAAGACGGCCTTAAGGCTATAAAAATAATAGAGGCAGCAGTAGAATCCGCAAGAATAGGTGAAGTTATTAGTTTATAGAATAGATATCACTTAACTTCTAAATGATATCTAAAAATAATTAATTTAATAAAAATCCTCTCTTATTACATTAAACCCGAATTAAAGGCAGTTATCTAGTTTTGATAGATAGCTGCTTTTTTTGTAATGAGAGATATCCTTGTCCATGAAGCCAACATGGACGGAATATTCCTATATTTCATTAAGCTTAGATATTATAAAACCATTTTGTAAAAATCGGGGTTTTCTTGGACATCGGGATATCTATCAAGCCAATTTTTTTCTTCCGGTATTACATGGCCAACCGACGCACATAGAACTGTAAATTCATCTTCTCCATCGACACCTATAAGTTCATCGGCTCTGCTTTGATAATAACCACCAATAGCACAACATCCACATCCTAAAGCTTCTGATGCTAAATAGAGTTGATGTGATATATGACCCAAATCAAGTATCATCCCTTTATGAGAAGTTTCTTCGTATATCCATTCACCACGGTATGGAAGACATGCCCAAAAGAAAACCACTCCTGCCTTAGAGGTATAACTCTGATTTTGACTAGGATTAGTAAATACATTAGATATCTTTTCAGGTAAGTTCTCTACGCTTTTTAAGAGAATAAGTTGATGTGTTAAGGGGAGATATCGCCATATACCCTTTTCAATTCCTGACACGTTATTAATAGCAAGATAAGTCTCATATGAATTTACACAACCACCAACTGCAAGTGGCCGTAGATAGTTTCTACCTGAGCCGTCCCTAAGATATTTTCGATAACCACCAATTATCTTTTTTACACCTTGGGTGCACCATAGTAAAAAAGCTAGTTCAAATAAAGACATTGGAGTTTTTGAATATTGGCGTCTACTTATTCTAGTTAATAGACAGCTAAAATAATCAGCCGTTGGTGCATTTTCTGAATTGACTTTTGGTAAATCAATGATTACTGAATCTTCCTCTATTGCTTTTTGAAATGGCGGTTGGGGAAATCCATTTGCAATATCGGCTGTAGCTTTCCGGTCGATATCACAAATTTTAGATTTCATAAACTCTCGATTGGCAGAATAAAGTTTCATTCTATTACCCCCTTCTAGATTGTAGTATAATATTACTATAAAGGAATATTATGTAAACAACAAGTCTGTTTTTTTGACTAGATAAATGATATAATATAGTTATAAGGTAGTTGTACTTTTCTAGAGAGGAATAAAAACAGGTCAGAAATGACCTGTTTTCATTATGGATATTTAAATGAAACTACATATTAGATATGTCAAACTAATAAGGAACTGATGAAAAATAAGTAGAGGACTCAAAGCTTGTATACTTTATTTCTTTCTATCATAATCAATTAGATCCTTAACAGGTTTTACAAAAGCTAAAATAGTAAATAGCGCTAAAATTATTACATTGCCAAGGGCTATTACTATATCTATCGAAGTAAATTCAGCTAAGATACCACCGGTGGCCATTCCAAGGGGAACCAGTGAAGAAGATAGTGTCCTTCTAAAACCGAAGACCTTCCCCCTCATATCCATAGGTACTGCAGCTTGCAGACTCGATTGAAGTATAGAGTTTAGCAAAGCAACAAAGAAACCGTTAATAAATAGTAGCAGTACTATGATAGGGTAGTTTGGAATAAAGGGAATTGGACCCATGACTAAGGTGCTAACAATGCCACCCCAAACAAAAAGTCGTGACTTTTTCATTTTCTTAAGATCAATAACTGAAAGTATTAGGAATCCAGCAAACATACCGCCTAAAGAAAAGCCCATTGCCACTCCGTATTTTTCAGGTCCAAGGTATTCCTTTACATTGAAAAGTGGAAGAAGTAAAGTTATCCCCATGGTTGCAAAAAAATTCAAAAATGCAATTGCAATATAAAGGTATTTTAGTCCAGTAAAATTCCTAACATAATCAAACCCCGACTTTAAGTCATCTATAAAATTTATATCCTTGATATTCCTTTGGACATTGGGGATCTTAATGAAAATCTCAGTGCACGCAGATAAAATATAACTTATGCCGTTTATTAAAAACATTAGAGGTGCACCTAAATGTAGGTATAAAAATCCCCCAGCGGTTTTTCCAACTATGCTTGTACCCGTGGTAGCCATAGAAATCGATGAATTAGCCTTGACCAGTTTATCACCTGGAACTATATCGGGTATAGATGATTGTACAGCAGGATTAAAGAAAGAGCCGCAGACACCCAATATGATTCCTCCTACTAATACCATCCAGATTTCAATAAAGTTCATTAATGCAGCAATACCAACAAAGGTTATAGCGATTCCCCTAACAATATCAGCTATAATAAGTATGGTTTTACGATTGTGTCTATCAACATAGGTTCCTGCAATAGGAGATAGAATCACCCGAGGAATAACTGCCGCGGCCATTAAAATTCCCATTAACCCTGTCGAACCGGTCTTAGCTAGTATCCAAAATCCTAATGCAATGTCATAAACAGAATCTCCAAAGGCAGATACCAATTGTCCCTGCCAAAGGAGAAAAAAATTTAAGTTCCATAGTTTATTTGAATGTATATCCTTACTTGAGTTTTCCTTTTCCAACACACTGCTGTTAGATTCCGCACTGAGGTTACTGTTCATCTTACCTCTCCTTTAAGTTTATAAGAATATTTGAGCTTTTCGGTAGTCTCAAACTCCTATACTGCCCTTTTAAAATCGGGTTAGATCATATAAGCATACATGTCATCAACTTTTTCACTCATATACCTTTGCATATCGGAGATTGCTTGATTATATATTTGTGGACCGACCTTATCTAATATGAAATCAAGAATCAACTGAGCTTGCAGGTCCCCAATCTGCTCATCCCTCTCTGAATCAAAGTACTTTTTGATTTCATCTAGCGCATTTTTCTTATGTTCATTAGAAAGTTCAATTTTGTTCATATCCCTACCTCCAATTTAATTAATATTAGACATTTTAAGTTTAAACTATTTAATATTATAATTATTATCAATGAAATTGTCAAAAAAATCTAGAACGGATGTTCCTGTATTTTTCTATTAATAAATATGGATAGAAATTGCAATAAATCCTTTACATTTTAATTCATTGAATCGCCTTGAAACATTGGCTATTCAAGAAATCAAAATGTAGATTTATAAATGCATTCTATAGAGTTGAAATAAACCTACAGTATTTTAGGCTGTGTAAATATATGTTAAATAGAAGGAGTTTTTGGAAATATGAAGAATGAATAAATAATTGAAGATATAAAGACTTATTAGGGGGATGTATTATGAAAAACAAATTTTTAATGTTGTTACTAAGTATCTTATTAATACCAACTATTATTATGGGGTGTTCAACTGCAAACAAAACTAATCAAGACAAAGCTAATGAATTTAATGAACTGAGACAAGATCATAAAACTAAATTAATAACGGAAGGACCTTCTCCAATGAAAAACAGAGAATTAACTCTTCTAGATAATGCCTCTGAAATAACATACAAATCAGGAAATTTGTCATTAAAGGCATGGATTTCTAAGAATCATGAAGAAGGTAAGAAATATCCAGCTGTAGTTTATTTGCATGGAGGCTTTGGATTTACTGAAAAAAATTGGGAAGAGGCCCAAGCATATAGTGATGCAGGATTTATTTTAATGACTCCGATGTTAAGGGGCGAGAACGGAAACCCAGGAAATTATGAATTGCTATATGGAGAAGTAGATGATTTAATTGCAGCAGCAGAATATTTAGCTGAGCAACCATATGTGGATTCAGACCATATATTCCTTTCAGGACACAGTTTAGGTGGAGGGAATGCAGTTATTGCTTCAATGTTGCCATCTAAATACAATACAGTCGCAACATTTGGAGCTGCTCCATTAGATTTAAAAGCAGAATTAGATGCTAATGAAAAATTGAAGGGTATAATTCCCTTTGATATGAGTGAGCCAAAAGAATTTGAACTAAGAACACCTGTAAAATATCCACAGTATGTGAATAAGCCTCTACACATGTTTGTTGAAACTGAAAGCCATTTACCTGAAATCCAAAGTACGACTCAAGCATTCATAGGGGAAGTAAAGGAGAATGGAATGGAAGCAGAATACTATTCAGTTGAAGGTGACCATTTTAGCTCTGTAGATGAAGCAATTAAGAGAAGTATTGAAGTCTTTAAAGGCAAGTTGAAGGATAATAATAATCAAGGTTTGGAATCAGGTACGGAAGACTATAAGAATATTGGTGAAGCTATAGAAAATATGCAGAATCAAGAAGATAAGAAAGCAATTGAATTAGCTGAAGAATTTAGAAAAGCCTTACCACACTGGGAGGCAGAAACTTTGAAGAAGCTTACTTCTGACAGTACTTATAAAAAAATAGAAAAATATAAGAAAAAGATTTCTGCAAGTAAGACACAACAGATAGCTAATGAAGAAACAAAAGGAATTAAGGTGAACCTTAAAGATGATGACACTATAACAATTAAATTTGATGATTTTTATAAGATAGATGACAGCAAAAAATCTAATCAAATAAAAGTAAGGTTAATACATAAAATAACAGTTGATAAAAAACAGCTAATGGTAAGTGACTATAGTTATACTGAACTTTTATAGGCTGAAAAATAAAAAATAGGATCAAGCTTTGGCAAATGCCTAAGTTTGATCCTATTCATATTATATAGAAAAGTCTTGTTAAATCAAAAAAAATATGCTATCATCATACCTAGATATACGATATATAGATTTACGATGTATACACAATGATTCATATCTAGAAATTTGTTAGTGATTAAGGAGGATAAAGATGAAAATAAATAAAGAGTTGCTTAAGGGAAGTACTGTAATTCTTATTTTGAAGCTATTAGATGAGAAGTCCATGTACGGTTATGAAATGATAAAGGAGATCGAAAAAAAATCTAGTGGGATATTTAATTTTAAGGAGGGGACACTCTATCCAATTTTACATACATTAGAGGATAAGGGGCTTGTAAAGGCCTATTGGGATGAAGGAAATGGAAAACGAAAGAGAAAATACTATCAGATCACAGAAAAGGGAAAGCTGTCCCTTAAAGAAAAACAGCAGGAATGGACTATTTTTCGTTCTACAGTAGATAGGATTTTATTGGAGGGGAGATAGGATGCAGGGGAATGAGAAGCTAAAAGTAAAGGATTATATGGAAGAAATATGCTCATATATAAAATATAAAGAAGCCCATGATGAAGTAAGCTTAGAGCTATCTTCCCATATAGACGAGATTATAGATGACTATATTGAAGAAGGCTATCAAAAGGAAGAAGCCCTAAATAAAGCTATTAAACGCATGGGTGATCCTACGGAGATAGGGAAAAGACTAAATGTAGTACATAAAGGGACGCCGGATTGGATAACTATTTTAGCTACATTAGTTATGGTTAATATAGGGATTGGATTGATGTATCTTATGAAGGCTAATGGAGTTTTGGGAGAACATAGTGACTACTTTTACAATAGTATAATCTATGGGGGAATTGGAACAGGGCTCATAGTATTATTATATTTTTTTGATTATAGAAAACTGGAAAAGTATTCTAGACACATATTTTACAGTACCATAATAATATTTTGGATTTTTATGAAGATAGGGGAATTAGATGGAAGTCCATTTTTGGTAATGTTTGGATACGTATTCGGACAGCTATTTGCTTTTATAGCTGTAAGCCCATATATTTTTATTATCTCATTGGCAGGGATTTTCAATAATTTTGATTGGAATAAAAAAATAAAACTATTAGAGGCTTTAGTGCTCTTTATATTACCAATACTATTAATGCTTAGTGCTCCATCCTTGACATCTTGTATGATTTATGGAGTAGCATATATGGTTTTGACATTAAGATCAGGGATAAACCTACGATACATAATATATATTGTAGGTATGAATATAGCGGCAGGAATATTAATAATTGGTGATTCACCCCATAGAATAAAAAGGTTTTCAATTTCTTTTAATCCTTGGGTTAATCCTGAAGGGATGGAATATATTAATTTTCAAATCACTAAAATCATGAAAACAACGGGATTATTGGGTAAGGGTTTTAACTCTCCTTGTAATTTTTTACCGGAAGTACATAAAGAGTTCATATTTAACTATATAATATATAGCTTTGGATTGTTGGGTGCTTGTTTACTCGGATTATTAATAATAGGCTTTATATTGAGGATATTGTATATTACGAAAACAATCCGTAATAACTATGGGAAATTGTTAATACAGGGGTTGGCAAGTATTGTTATAACTGAGTTTTTAGTTAATATATTGATGAATATTAATTTGATGCCTATAGTTGGAATCGATCTACCCTTTATAAGCTATAACAGCCTGTTATGTTTAGCGAACATGATAGCAATAGGTCTTATTCTAAGTGTATATAGGAGAAGAACCCTTTCTTCATTGTATATACAAGATATCTAATAATATTAATACATATTTTTTCAAAGCTAAGTTTCAAGTCATATCTATACAAGTATAAGGGGTCATGATTTTAGGGTTTGCGACCTAATAACATGACCTTAATGTTTATACATATTGGTATTGATCTAGAGATCTAACAAAATACTGCAGCAACCTTATTATCATATCTCCAAGGAATTCTATAGTGAGATAATTCTATTCTTGTATTAAATTTAATATATCTATTGGCTAGGTATTTAAAGTTTGGACGTGTTGCTGAATCTAGTAAATGGGCAGACGTAGTAGAACCTTCAATTCTATAATCATTTAATGCCTCAATTATTTCATCACCAGTTTCTATACCAATTCCATGTCCATAATAGGTTCCATCACCTAAATCAATGGCATTCTCTCCCTGCCATTCGGGGGTCAATGGATCTACATCGGGATTTTTAAAGTATCTACAATCTCCTGGTAAATAGTCTTCCTGATTTTCATAATAACCGATATCAAGATCTCTATCGATATAATGCCAGTTCATCAAATGTATACTTGGAAACATCTTATTGAAAAGCTCCTCAGGGTATATGTCAACAAGGGCTTTATAAAAAACTATAACCATTGCAGTGGCACATTCAGTACCATATAATGAACTATTGGTATAGATATCCTTAATGCCATTGGAGGGCTTTACTCCCTCCTTTAATAAGAAACCACCCTCATCTGTGCGGTTCCAATACTCAGGATTACACATAGATTTACGAAAAATTCTAAAGGAAAAGTCGCTTGCATTAAGCTCTCTTGAAGCACTTATAGTATTTGAGCGCATACTTAGCTCAAACTTTAGCTGATCTATTGAATCATATACATAAACTTCATCGCTTGAAGATAATATATTTATGATTTCTGCTTCAATACTATTTGGCGGATACTCATTAATAATATTATTAGGATCAATTCTTTCACCTGATATCTTTATCATTATTCTCCCCCTGTCATAGACTTAGCTATTTTTATTTGCTCACTAATTGGATATTTCATCCATCTATCCCACCGGGAGATGTCTTCTTGATGCATTTTTAATGAAAAGTTTGAGAGTAATATTCTGGTATCAAGGTCAAGCTTTTTAAATTCATCTAATAAACTTTTTTCCCTTTGAGATAATGAACTTAAGGGTTTGCCTGTATCAACTGATACGAATTTACAAAGATATTTTGCTTCTAGAACTATCACATAGAGTATAGGTCTACTTGTTTGCTGAAGACTTTGGCCTGTAAAATGTAGAAACAGACTATTTTCTTCAATCCAATTAAGAAAGGCTATATATTTTCTTTGATTAGTTAAATTGCTCGTCTTTTCTATACCTGGGATGAAACTCAAAAGCTTACTAGCCAGCTTAACATCCTTCTCTTCTTTGGATAGCAATTTATTAGCAATCATAATTAAGCTGTTTGGATCCCTAGACTCAAAGAAAGCCCAAACCAAGTCATGGATAAGAAAATCATTTCTATTTCTATTGAAAATCATATCTACTACAGCAGGTAATATCTTCTGTTCTTTATACAATTTTGAGAGAAGGATTGCGGTCATATCTAAAATCTCATCATAGTCATTACTGAGACCATCATCAAAAAATCCTGTTTCAAATACCCATTTGAGCACAGAATAGACTATTTGAGCATAACCAGAGGATATATTTTTTGAGACCCAAGTCTTTCTCTCTCCCTCCAATATTTCATTAATGAATTCCAAGGCAACTTTATTTCTGAGGTTTAGATTGTCCAGAAGCTTAGGTTCTTTTAATTCAGATTTTAGAACAAATAAAGATGCAAAATTAAGATTGTTATCATTGATTAGGTTTAAAGCTTCGTTAGTATCATCTTTGGCTAATTTATTAAAATAGGCCTTTAAGTTATCGTTTCCTTCCCGAAGTCTTACTTTATCCAAGGTGTTTGGGGCGGTTAAACTACGCATATATATAGATCTCCTTTCTATATAGAGTTCATATAGCAGAACTTAATTTATACATATCGAAATACTCGATGCTTTTGGGAGTTTTGGATGTGTATAAATTAATAGTTCTACTTGAACCTCTATAGATACGTGGGCGATAAAATTAACATTTAAAATTATCTTAAAAAAGGCTATACTATATAATATTGCTAACTTATATTTTGTGTTTTAAAAATTTGCCTTTTTTCAAAAAAAATATATGATATAGATAACCTCAAAAAAGCAAAATGCAGAAAATCATTTCAATTTCTACATAAGAAAGGAAAAAAATCATGGATAATATAGCCTGTAAAATATGCAACAGTGAAACAAAGACAATTGAAGATCAACAGTTTAACTTGAACTATTATTGGTGTACTAATTGTGAATTTATTTTTATAGACGAAAGCCAGATTATTTCAGGGAAAGAGGAATTGAAAGAATATGTTAAGCATGAAAACTCCTTTGAAAATGAAGGCTATGTTAATATGTTCAAAAGGTTTATTGAAGCAAGCATTGGTCCCTATAAAATGAATATACGGAATGCTTTGGAATTTGGATGTGGTCCAGGTCCAGTATTAGCAGAACTACTTAGAAGAGAGGGCTTTGAAGTAGATGCATACGATCCATATTTTGCTCCTGAAAGGGTTTTTGAAAATAAGAAATATGATCTGATAACTTCAACTGAAGTCTTTGAACATTTCAAAGATCCAATAGATAATATAAAACTTTTAAAGGAACATCTTAAAGATAATGGTCTTTTAGCAATTATGACCCTGTTTCATCCTAAAGACGAAGAAAAGTTTAAGAAATGGTGGTATAGACGTGATATTACACATATTTCATTTTATACTCCAGAGACATTTAGATATATAGCAGATAAACTTGATATGAAGGTTTTAAAAATTGATAACAAAAATATATGTGTTTTACAGAATAGCAAGTAGTATTTCTAGAAGCCGGATTAGATGTAATCCGGCTTCTTATTTTTTAACCTAGAATAATGACCTAAAACATGCAATTTGAAACCAATTTTAGTAGATTTTTAGCTAATTAATAAATATTTCACTCTTAGTTAATAAAAAATTAATAAATGCTTTCAATTTATTTAATTTCCATATTTTATTATAAACCTATAATGAAATAAAGGATGGTGATGAACGTTGAATAAGGATCCTAAGAATATATTAGGGAAAATAGCAAGTTTTTTTATTGAACAATACAGAGCGGTTTATTTAATTATCGCAGCGATAATCCTACTAGGATTACAATCCTATATTACCTTGCCGAGGGAAGAAATGCCAGAAATCACAATGCCCTTCGTAGTGGTTACTACAAGCTATACTGGAGCTGCACCGCAGGAAATTGAGAGTCAGATTACCGATGAAATAGAAGGGAAGATTAAAGATGTAGATGATATTGAATCAATTACATCCACATCCAATAATGGATTATCAAGTATCGTTGTTGAATTTGTAATTGGTATCGATATAGATGACAAAGTAAACGAAATCACAAATAAGATATCAGAAATTCAAAACAATTTACCAGCAGATAGTGACTCTCCAATTGTTTCAGGCTTTGATACCAGCGATAAATCAATCATGACCTTAAACATTAGTGGAGAATATGATTTAATCACACTTAAGAAAGTAGCAGAAGATATTCAAGACGAGATTGAGAAGATAGATGGTATTAGTGAAGTAAATATGGTAGGTGGCGTTGATAGAGAGATTAATATATATGTAGATACCTCTAAACTAGCTGCATATAATATCTCAATTGATGACATAAGAACTGCCATTTCAAACTCAAATGTCACTGCTCCTGGTGGAGATATTGAACTCGATGATATGCAGTTTAATATTCGTACTGTTGGAGAATTTACTGGGGTTAAGGAAATTGAAGAAACTATTATTTCTGTACAAAATGAAACACCTATTTATCTAAAGGATGTTGCTCGCGTTGAAGATACATATGAGGAGATAACATCTTATTCTGAAAGGTATGAAAGAGGAGTTTCAGAGGACAGAACCTTTACTCGTACTATATCATTATCTGTTACTAGGGAAAGCGGAGCAGATATAGTAGGATTAAGTAATGAAATTAAAGAATTATTAAAGAATGCTGAAGGAAAATTATATCCCGACAATATTGACGTGGCTATAAGTGGAGATACAGCAGTAGAAGTTGATGAAAGTCTTAATGACGTTATGGGCAATGCGATGTCGGGACTTCTTATCGTTATCATTGTTCTATTTCTATTTATAGGGTTTAGGGAATCACTTATTGTTGCATTTGTTATACCGTTGACATTACTTACTAGCTTCGTACTACTACAATATAATGGAATGACCTTTAATTCCATGTCAATGGTTGCTCTAATCTTAGCATTAGGTATGCTCGTTGATAACGCTATTGTAATTATGGAAAACATAGACACTTATAGGGATAAAGGAATAGATGTATTTAATGCTTCGAAGATGGCTACCAATCAAGTTGCACCGGCTGTTTTAGCATCAACACTAACAACTATGGCAGCATTTTATCCTATGGCCTTAACGTCGGGAATAATGGGAGAATTTTTAAAGGTTATTCCACTTACGGTAATGTTTGCTATAGGAACGTCCTTTGTAGTATCCCTTGTTATTACTCCAGCTTTATGTTCAAGATATTTAAGTAAGCATAAGGCTAAAATAAATGAAAATAAGGGTAAACTTGAATTAGTTAGAAAAATAGTATCTGTAGTCTTTGTATTTGGACTATCTTTAATTGCATTTGTTAAAGATGGGCAAATAGGTTTATTATCATGGATTGCGGCTATAATTTTTGCAGGTGCAATGTATATAAAACAATTTAAAACCTCTAATTCAGCCCATGGAGAATCTAAAATCATAAAAAAAATATGTGGGTATGTTAGATACAATATTAAAGAGCAGACTTAAGAGAATTAGTATTGTTGTGATTGGATTAGTAGTATTCTTAGCGAGTTTATCAACTATTCCTCTAGGGCTTTTAAAAATAGAGTTGTTTCCTTCTACTGACAGTACAGCCTTCGATATATCGGTAGAATTGCCATCGGGATATTTACTAGAGGATACAGGAAACATCGTTACTGAGGTTGAGAATGTATTGCTTGAATATCCAGAGATTGTTACTATCGTAAGTAAAGTAGGAAGCACAGGAGGGAATTTTTTTAAGAGGTGGTAGTGATAATCAAAACGAAGCCCAGATTTCAATAGATCTAGTGCCAGAAGAAGAAAGGGAAAGAAGCAGTACTGAAGTTGTAGACAGCTTAAGGAGAGACCTTAAGGAAATAGCAGGAGCGGAAACAACTATTGAACAAGAAGTGATGGGACCACCTGGAGGTAAACCTATTAGTATTGAATTAAAGGGAGACAATTTTGATAGTCTAGAGATGGTCGCTAATGATTTTGAGGGAATTTTAAAAGAAGTCGATGGAGTAACTGAAACAAGTACAACTCTAGGAGATGGTCCACCGGAGCTTAAGGTTGTAGTAGATAAGGAAAAAGCTAGTTTATTAGGAATCAATGTTAATACGGTTTCTTCTGAAATAAGAAAGGCTGTTCAA
>JMSU01000196.1_pt1 | contig 21967 bp, 21 predicted proteins | sample 179011 | NCBI WGS metagenome assembly JMSU01 (sample SAMN02769580, study PRJNA246767) | bioreactor metagenome | isolation source: Culture-1 Bioreactor ArsB derived from microbial biomass from the upper 2 cm... | place: Germany: Bremen | collected day 87 after inoculation
GCATAGACAGTATACAAAAATATAGCTTTAGTGACTTATATTGCAAAAAAAAAGCGCCCTGAAGGCGCCTTTTAAAATAATATTCAAAAATAATTACTCAATCGAAATACATTCGACCGGACATGAATCTATTGATTCTTCTACACAGTCAAGATCAACCGCGTCTTCTTTTATTACTTCAGCCTTCTCTCCTTCTGAATCCAGTGCAAAAACCTCAGGGCAAAGCTCTACGCAGGTCTCACAACCAATACATTCATCCTGATCAATCACTACTTTTTTAGCCATATTCAGCCTCCAGATATTCGAAAAAAAGTATTATAATATAAATATCCGAAACAACTTAAACACAACTACCAACTTTTTTGCAAGCTTTTACTTACTCAAAAAAGTTAAATATACAAAACTATGGAGATAAAAGACCATGCTTAACTAAAATACGTTGATATCCACCATTTTCTTTTAATTTTCGCAAACCCTTATTAAACGATTTTACCAACTCCGCAGCACCTTCTTTTTCTTTGAAAAAAGAAGGTATACTGACTCTGACTCAAGAGGAGCTTGAATTTCTCCGAATTCATCATCTCTGCCCGGCAGCAAAGTGCTTATTAAGTATTTACCTACAACGCTATCTTCAGTCATCAGATCGATATGACCTCGCAAAAGCATAAGCATTCCGTTAGAAGTACTGGTAACTGGAATTGTATGAAATCCCATCGCATTGAGTTGTTCAGCATAAAAGTATCCTTTGCCCACACCAATCCTATACTTTTTCAAATCTTCTACACTGTCATCGATAAGACCCTTTGGGAAAAATTTTTTGTAGTAAAAAAATGAATACACTTGTACATGCAATTCACTTGAATACAATGCATATTCTTGGATATCACTCCGTTTCACCCAGGGGTAAGAGGCTGTCACTCTTCCTCGCTCCATCATCTTTATTGCTCTCGTCCAAGGATAGAACTCCAGAGCTGTCTCTATACCAGCATGATCAAAGGCAGCTTTAACTATTTCACTACAAATCCCTCCGTCCAGCAAATACTCTGATGTATATGGAGCCCACTCTCCTGTGGACAGAGTGACAATACTTTCATCTGCATACACGTTTACACTCAGCAGCATGACAATCATTATAGAGTACAATATCTTCAAAAGTATCATCCTCCAGATCATTTTCGCCAATTACCCGCATTTAATATTTAAGTTCGATAGCGAAACAGAATTCACACTTTATTAATTCTACTAACCCTCATATTACCACAAATATAACTTCGCGTCTAAGTAGATATTATGAACGTATGCCTTCTAGTAATACAATGAAACCATACCAAAAAAATCCCCCCAGAACTTTTTAGTTCTGGGGGGATTTTAAGACTATACAGTTAAAAGACTATTCACCCAAGTAGGCCTTCTGAATATCGGGATTATTAAGCAATTTTTGCGCATCATCTTCCATAACCACATTCCCAGTTTCAAGAACATACCCGCGTGTAGCCATACTAAGTGCGACTTTTGCGTTCTGCTCAACTAGAATAATGGTAGTGCCAAGCTTGTTGATTTCTTTAATGATATCAAAAATCTGTTTAACTATAAGCGGAGCAAGCCCAAGTGAAGGTTCATCAAGCAGTAAAACCTTTGGGCGACTCATAAGCGCACGTCCAATGGCAAGCATCTGCTGTTCTCCCCCAGACAGTGTTCCACCCGCCTGCTTACGTCTTTCACGTAAAATAGGAAACATATCAAAGACACGTTCTATATCACTTTCAATTTCACCATCATTGCGGAAGAAAGCGCCCATATCCAGATTTTCTTCAATAGTCAGTCTGGGAAAAATACGCCGCCCCTCAGGAACCTGACATAACCCCATAGCTGGCAACAGATCTGAACTCACCTTATTGATGCACTTACCTTTGTAGTAGATCTCACCACTGGTAGCACTAACAATATTACAGATAGTCATGAGGGTTGAGCTTTTTCCGGCACCATTAGCGCCAATAATGGAAACGATCTCCCCTTCCATAACTTTAATGCTGATTCCCTTGAGAGCCTTGATACTGCCATATCCAGCATGAACATCACGAAGTTCTAAAATTTGGTTCTGCCATGACTTAAGTCCTTTCCTGTCCTTCATTCTACGTTTAGGCGGCAGCAAGCCCTGCGGCCTGAAGAGCATCATGAGTGTCATTACGCCACCGAAAACCAACATGCGATAAAGTTCAAACTCTCTAAAAATTTCCGGCAGGGCTATGAGTGCAAGTGCACCGAGAATAACCCCGGGAATTGAACCCATTCCACCAAGAACAACCATAGAAAGAACCATGGCAGACTCAAGAAATGTGAAGGACTCAGGACTTACAAAACGCATACGCGCAGCATAAAAAGCCCCGGCCATACCGCCGAAACATGCTCCAGTACAATAAGCCAGCAGCTTCATATAAAATGTAGGAATACCCATGACCTCTGCTGCTGTCTCGTCCTCACGGATTGCTTCCCAGGCTCGCCCTATACGAGAATGATTCAATCGGTAAACTGCAATAATAGTAAATACCACCAAACCAAGAATTACATAATAGATAAGAGAAAGCTTCTTTAGCCAGAGATGCTCAAGGGTCATACCATTAGCAAAGTCCGGCCAGTAAATTCCGGGAGCCTTGATTCCGGTAATTCCGTTGGGACCATTGGTAAGGCTCATCCAGTTGTTAAGCACCATACGCACGATTTCAGCAAAACCCAGAGTAACAATTGCCAGATAATCTCCGCGCATCCGCATGAGCAGTATCCGATAATACAGGCGCCAAGTCCGGCAACCGCAGCGCTGATAGGTAAGCAAATCCAGAATGCGAGTTTATATGAGATGGACAAAAGAGCGTAAGTATACGCACCCAGACCATAAAATGCGATAAAGCCAAGGTCCAGCATACCAGCCAAACCAACAACAATATTCAGACCGAGACCAAGGCATATGTAAACCATACAGTTAATGGCAACATCCTGTGCATAACGTCCGAACAGTTGCGGATATATAAGGGCAAAAGCAAGCAGGACAAAAGCCCAGATAGCCACAGGAACGGTAGAGGATACTTTTTTCGCCCCTCCAACCGCTACACCCATAGGCTTTGTAAAAAAATCAAATGCACCAATGCTGTTAAGTTGTCTAAGTACAAGGAGAAACGAACAACCGGCAGCAATTTTCCACCAAACCGAAAATGTTTTAGCTACTTCAAGTCCTTCAGGCTTAATACCCAGCAAAGGCCAGAGTAGGATGAACAGCCAGATCATCCCTACGCCTAAAGAAGTCCAGTGCTTTTTAAACTCTGGTATCGTCAACGTTCTCTCCCATGATTCCTGAAGGTCTGAAATAAAGCACGCCGATAAGAATTACGAAGGCAAAAACGTCTTTGTATTCCCCGGAAATGTAGCCTGCAGCGAAAATCTCCACCATACCGATAATAAACCCGCCGATCATAGCTCCGGTAATATTACCGATTCCACCAAGTACAGCTGCAGCAAAAGCCTTGATACCGGGCACAAACCCCATATCATAGCGCACAGAACCGTAATAAAGGCCGACCATGATCCCCGCAGCGGCGGCAAGTCCGGCACCAATGGCAAAAGTAAGACTGATAATACGGTTGGAGTTGATCCCCACAAGCGCAGACATGACTTTATCCTGCGCAGTAGAGCGCATTGCTTTACCGATACGAGTCTTAAAGACAAGAAAATTAAGTGCTACCAGCAAAAATGCAGTCAAACTGACTATGAAAAGCTGCATGTAAGAAAGCATGACAGTCCCGAACTCGAATCCGCCCTGAGTAAGTTCAGTGGGGTAAGGTTTATCATACACACCCTGAGTGAGCATCAGACCGTTCTGCAAGAAAATTGACATACCCAGAGCTGAAAGCAGAACAGAGAGTCGGGATGAATTACGCAAAGGTTTATAAGCGACCTTTTCAACTGCCATAGCCAGCATAGCGCAATAGGCCATCGCCAGAATGAGTGAACCGGAAAGGCAAACCCAGGCTGGTGCACCCTGTGAAAGTAGGTAGCTCATAAAAATTACGCCAACATAGCCGCCAGCCGCAAAAAATTCGCCGTGAGCAAAGTTAATGAGCTGGATGATGCCGTACACCATGGTATAACCCAAAGCGATCAGCGCATAAACGCTGCCGAGGGTAATACCGTTGATGAGTTGCTGAAAAAAATATTCCATGGATATCCGGGGGCTATTCGTAAAGGCCCCTGCCCTTTACAGGCAGGGGCCGAGATTGCGTGGACTTCTAGTAGAGCTTACCTGTTGCAGGGTTCCAGTAGTTGACGAACTTTCCGCCCTCAACTTTACGGATAATGTAGTTAGAACCGGAATCTCCATTCGGCTTAAATTTGATATGCTTTGTAGCACCATCGTAATCAAGCTTCATGAGCTCAGCTTTAACCTTTTCAGGATCGGTAGAACCTGCCGCTTTAACTGCCTTCATGTAAGCCATGGCACTGTCATAAGCATAACCAGAGTATGCTCCGGGGCTACCGAATTTAGGCTGATATTCTGCGTAAAATTCCTTATAAGCAGGAGCGTTGTCGTCAATATAACCAAAAGTAAGATAAACACCTTCAGCCGCGTCTTTAGCAATTTCAATCAACTGCGGATGGTAAACTGCATCCTGTGCAAGACGTGCTGCTTTGATTCCCATACGCTTAGCCTGAATCAGCATAAGCGCACCGGTAGCAGAGTTCTGCATAGACATATAGAAGACGTCAGGATTCATGTTTTTAACTTTAGTGAGAATAGCAGAAAAGTCTTTGTCACCCTGGTTAACATGCTCATGTCCGAGGACCTTAATGCCTGCTTCACCGGCGATTTTCTCAACGCCGTCAGCGAGACCCTGGGAGTATGCTGTTTTATCATCAACGATATAAACGGACTTAGCACCGAGTTTATCCAGCATAAACTTAAGAGCGATCGCTCCCTGATCATCATCACGTCCGCACATGCGGAACATGTAAGGAAGACCGCGAGAGGTGACTTTTTCGTTTGTGGAAGCGGGAGTAATCATGACAATTGACTCTTCATCCAGAACTTCGGAAGCAGGCAGTGTAGAACTGGAACAATAAGCTCCAACCACACCGTTCACTTCTTCATTGATAAGTTTGTTTGCAGTAGCAACAGCCTGACGAGGTTCGCATGCTGTATCCTGAGGCAAAACTTCAATAGCGTCGAATCCGGGAATTCCACCGTTAGCTTTGACAACTTCAACAGCAGTAAGTGCACCATTCTTGATGTCATTACCGTCAGCAGCATAAGGTCCGGTCAAAGGTCCCATTGTGCCGATTTTAAGGGTTTTAGCGTACACCATACCGGAACCGAGCATCATAATAGCTGCGGTAAGCAGAACAGTCGTGAACAAACGTTTCATAGAAGGAGCCTCCCTAAAGTAAATTAGATTAGTTACCCAGATATGCCTCAATTACAGCAGGATTCTTCTGAATCTCTTCAGGGTTACCTTTTGCAATCATCACTCCGTGATCAAGGACCACAAGCCTCTGACAGATGCCCATGACAACTTTCATGTCATGCTCAACCATCAGCACGTTGATCCCTCTTTTTGAGATTTTACTTATGGTTTCCATCAACTCGGAACTCTCAGCCGGATTAAGTCCGGCTGCGGGCTCATCAAGCAAAATGGTGCTGGGCTCGGAAGCCAGCGCTCTTGCTATTTCGAGCCGTCTCTGATGACCATAAGGAAGACTGGAAGCAACCTCATCAGCAAAACCATCAAGCTCTGCAAACCGCAATTCCTCCATGGCCTTCTCCTTGATACGCGCCTCCTCCTTCTTCTGAGCAGGAGTACGAAAAATTGCCCCAAGCACTCCACATGAAGAGCGGGAATGCTGAGCAACCATTACGTTTTCAAGAGCAGTCATATTCTGGAACAGCCTGATGTTCTGAAAGGTTCTGGCGATACCTTTGTGAAGCACTTGATAAGGCTTAAGCCCTGTCATGCGTTCACCATCGTACTCAACGTGTCCACCAGAAGCAGAATATACTCCGGTAATCACATTGAAGACCGTGGTCTTGCCAGCGCCATTAGGACCGATCAGTCCTACAATCTCCCCCGGCAAGAGAGAGAAGTTAACCTCAGCCAGAGCCTGCAGTCCACCAAAGCGGACGCTCACGTCGTGTAAATGAAGTTCTGCCATATTGGACATACCTATACACATTATTCTTCTTAAGATCAAGGAGGAATACGATTTTTATTCCTTACTACCCTGCTCTAAAGAATTAATATTCGCATTAACAATGTTTAACAATATATTAGAATTTATTTTGATCGTATGATCAACGCAATTTACATTGTAGTAATGATACACCTGATTCTACAATCAAAAACAATATAGAAAGAACTTAACTATATTCTGCAATCTAGTCTTATTCTCTAACATATTCTTGCATTCGGCCTAAAACACATTTGATCATACAGACATTACCATCTAATAAAAGACTTTTTTTGCTTACAAAATTGGCCATAGATTTAGCATTTTTTTGCAATATTGGCTAATAATGTATCAAACAAAAAAACAACTAATTTTGACCGTCTTTTTATCGGTAAAAATAGCGTTTTAATGAATTATCGTCACAGACTATTGTGGTATCCATTATTTCATTACTTTCGATAAGATATAAATAATTCCATTACTGTGAAACTAATTAATTATTTCTTTTACACTTTTTCACCAAAAACAAAAAAAGCCCTGACTGCAAGCAGTCAGGGCTTAATATACTTCAACTATGAAGCTAGCGGCTTAGTTCGGCCTACCAACCTTCATCAGAGAAAGGATCGCTACCAAAACCGAAGTCTTCAGCAGGAGCGCCACCTGTTTCAGGTGCGCCAGCGGAGTCACCTGCAGCAGGAGCAGCGCCTTCAGCAACTGCGCCGGCAGCAACAGTTACAACACCGTGCTTCTTAACGTCTTCGATCATCTTGAGGAGTTCGTCTACTTTACCGATGTACTCTTCAACTTTTTCCTGAGAAGTAACGATAACTTTATCGCCTTCATCTTTACCGGAAGCTTCGAAAGCTTCACACTTGCCTTTGTATTCAGCCATAGCTTTTTCGGTTTCACCGAGTTTGCCTTCTGCTGCAGCAAGTTTAGTTTCGAGTTCCTGAATTTTAGCAGCCTGGTCAGCGCCAGTGGAACGGTAGTCAGCGAGCTTTCCGAAGATAGCGTCAACCTGACCCATTACGTCAGCAGGAAGTGCGCCAACGGATACGTTCTCACCGAGACCAGCAACCTGACCGGTTTTCATTTTAGCAAGTTCAGGATGCTGTTCGTAGATCCAAGCTTTTGCAAGTGCTGCTGCAAAAGGTTCGAATTCAGCATCAATGTCTTTCTGAGTCATGTATCCCAGAAGTTCCTGAACAGAGTTGTTGCTTTCGCCACCCTTAATGTAAGACACAAAAGTGCTCATGGGGAAAGTTTTGCGTGCTTCAGACATGGTTAGTTCCTCCTTAGCTCTATTACAGAGTAAAAGTCTTTTCTTCACGGACCGGCATTGGAAGACGGCCGATGTATCTTGCATAAGTTAACGCTGCAGTCCTGTAGACAAGGTGTCCCAGCTTGGACCACGGCAGATAGACAAACATCATAAATACGGCGACAAGGTGCACGTAGTACATGGGGTATGCGAGAATTGCTACGCCAAGCAGACGCAGGAGCTCACACATGATACCAGTTACGGCAATTGTCCAGATCAGGCCGAGCAGGTACCAGTCATAGTAACTGGAGCCGTGTACGGTCTGGTCCTGATTCAGGCGACGCTTGGTAAGCAGAACAAGTGAATAAATCAGTAGTCCTGCGCCGACGTTGGCAAGAATCTTAACCGGATGCCAAAGAGGCATGGGAGTATGGCCGATGGGGACCGAGGAAAGGAATAATCTTTCCACCCCAGTGGGTTACAGCAACCACACCGGTAACAACCATGAGGCAGATGAAAGCAAGCATAATGAATCTGTGTCCATTGAACTTCTGTTCATCAGCTTCATCTGTTTCGCCGCATTCTTTCCACTTGGAGTGTGTCAAAAGTTCGTTTTTACAAACGTCGATGAAGCACTCAAGCAGGCTTGGCTTTTCAGATTTGTCACCTACAGCAAAGACCTTCGGTTGATCTGCAAATGAAGCAATCAGGTTTTTAACTCCCTTATAGAAAGTCCAAACCATGAAGCCGAAGGCAATCATGAAGATCGGGTCAATAGTAAAAATCGCCGGGGAAAAGGTATCCATAAACGATTTTGCCATCTTTGAGGGGGAAGAAGGAACCACGAACTCCGGCCATGATGAACCAGATTACCATGTAGATTGCAGCAGGAATTGCAGCAAGCTTAGGCAGGTGCTTAGCGGAGCTCATCCATTTACCAAAAATGGATGGGGTAACCATCTTCTGATAGGCCATGTTACGCAGAGCTGCGAGCATGTCAGCAGGACGTGCGCCACGGGGACACAGGTCGGAGCACTGTCCGCAGTTGTGACAAAGCCATATATCGATGTCATTTACGAGTTTATCTTTAAGGCCCCACTGAGCCCAAACCATTTCCTTACGCGGATAAGGGTTGTCAGCAGGCGACAGGGGACAGGCTACAGAGCAGGTTGCGCACTGGTAGCACTTTTTGACGCCTTCGCCACCGACTTCCTGGAGTTCTTTGATGAACTGCAGATCCGGTTTAATGCGAATATCTTTTTCCATATCGCGTCTACCTCCTAGTAGCCCTTGAACGGGTTAGGACCGATCTTGATCATCTCAGAAACAAAAGTGTCGATCATATCGGGCACTTTGTCATATTCATCGATGGCAAGTTCAGCCTGTACAACACGCTCGGGTTCAACGCCAAGTCTGTTCAAAGAGTCAGCGACGTTTTCCATACGGCGGTTACAAAGCTCAGAGCCCTTCATGAAATGGCACTGATAATCTTCGCCGTATTTACAACCGAGCAGAAGAACTCCATCAACACCCTTAGACATTGCATCAGCAATCCAGATTGTGTTTACAGAGCCGAGGCAGCGGACAGGAACGACACGAACATAGGGGGACCAGCCTTTACCGCGCATAGCTGCCATATCGAGTGCGGGATACGCATCGTTTTCGCAAGCCAGTACAATAAAGCGGGGACCGCCGACTTCCATATCATCAGGCACTTCAACCTGCTTGATCATGGAACCGATCATGTCGATATTGTAGTTGTCAAATCCGATTACGCGCTCAGGACAGGCACCCATACAGGTACCGCAACGACGGCAGCGTGACGGATTAGGCATTGGTGTTCCTTTTTCATCATCATCTAGTGCGCCGAAAGGACATTCTTCGGTACAACGCTTACACTGTGTGCAACGCATGAAGTTGAAAACAGGATAGGTGGAGTCACCGGAACGGGGGTGAACAGCAACGCCATGGTTGGCGGAGTTGATACACTGAATCGCTTTAAGGACTGCACCGGCTGCATCTTCCCTGGCAAGTCCCATGGACATGGGCTGACGAACACAACCGGCGGCGTAAACACCGGTACGACGTGTTTCGTAGGGAAAGCAGATGTAGTTGGAGTCTGCATAACCGTCGAACTGCTGGAGATCGGGGAAAGCAGGACCCTGTCTATATACAAGGTTGATGGTCGGATCGTGAGCAGTGGTAGGAACCATGCCTGTGGGGACAACGACCAGATCAGCCTGAATTTCAATATTTTCGCCAAGCAGTGTGTTGCTTGCAGCGATAACCATGGAATTGCCTTCTTCCTTAACGGAAGTGACAGTACCCTTGGTAAGCATGATACCCGGATCATCCTGAGCAGCACGATAGTAGCGTTCGTTAACGCCGGGAACCATCATGTGATCATAAATGATATAAGCAACAGCTTCATCGTTCTTTTCACGAACGTAGTTTGCCTGCTTAAGGGCAACAAGACTGGAGAGCTCTGAACTGTAAGGAGATGCTTGTAGGATTCCATGTCTTCATAGACGAATTCCTCTTCAGCTTCTTCAGCACCTTCAGCCTTGGCATCAGCTTCATCAGCAGCAATCTGCTCATCTGAACGATTGGCGTAAGCATCTTCTTCTGCTGCAAACTGCTCTTCACTGAGGCGGGTATCAAGTACGAAAGCAACTGAACTTGCGTCCATTTTGCCAGCCTTGACCATTGCTTCAAATTCAGCAGCAGTAACAACTTTGGAAGATCCGTAGCCCATGGGCTCAACGTATTTGGTATCCTGAGGGACCCAACCGGTAGCCAGAACAACCGCACCGACAGGCAACTCTTCATCAGCTGATCCGACAGTTACAGTAGCTGTATACTGACCGGGAGCACCCTGAAGAGTTTTGAGCTGAGCAGAAGTGAGCACTTTTATTTTAGAATTGGACTGAACTTCAGAGATCAGAGCATCAATTCCTGTTTCATGTGCTTCAAGGTAGGGGTAGGAAAGAGGGAAAGTCTTATACATCCCAGCAGCTTTACCACCGAGGTTAGCTTCCTTTTCCACCAGAATAACGTCATGGTTGGTCTTAGCTGCATAAATAGCTGCTGTCAGACCTGTGAATCCACCACCAAGAACCATTACTACTTTAGTAGTATCAAAAGCCTGAGACTCTTGTTCGTTGGTCTTGGTAATCTTGGTGATTCCCATTTTGACGTATTCGTTCGCCATCATTTTGAGGAGTTCGGGAACTTCGCCGTTCGGGTCAGGCATGGTGCCGTCAGGGTTTCTGAAAACCTTGATACACTGTTCGCGCAGGTTAACCCTTTCAACAACAATGTTGTCGAAGTCGAAAATATCCCAGTCAACGCGAGGGCTAGTGCCGCAGATGCAAGCTGCGTCAATATTGCCAGCGTCGATGTCGTCCTGAATAAGCTTTCTTCCTTCCTCGCTGTTGAGTCTCGGGTGAACTTTGATCACCGGACACTCATTTGCATAGACTCTGCCGACGAACTCGGCGAGGTCTTCAGCGTTCAGGTAAGGAGAGACGCTTGCTTGGTCGAAATATACACCGATTTTTTCGGGCATGTCGACTTACCTCCCTATCACCGTTTGAATCGCTTTCAGAGCAGCAGCAGTACCAGACTGGGCTGTCTTCATGACATCCAGAGGCTGCTTTGCACACCCAGCTGCGAAAATGCCTTGTTCCTCTCCGCCGACAATAAAGCCCTGATCGTCAACCTGTACGCCGGAAGGAACCGGTGTACCTGCGAGGCTGGGCTGCATTCCGGTAGCCAGCACAACAAGATCATGCTCATTCTGGGCTTTAATACCGGTTTCAGCATCCTCAACTGTGACGAGCACGTTGCCGCTGCCGGACTCTTCGATGACTTCAGCGACCTTACCTTTAACGGCATTGATCTTGTCATCAGAAAGAATGCGCTTGGCAAACTTGTCATAACGGCCCGGAGTACGCAGGTCGATGTAGTATACAGTGACCTTTGCATCAGGGTACTGATCGCGGATATATGATGCCTGCTTCAAAGAAGCCATACAACAGATATAGGAACAGAAATTGAGGTGGTTTTCATCACGGGATCCCGCACACTGTACGAACGCGATGTTTTTAGGCTGTGCACCGTCTGAAGGACGGACAATCTGACCATCGGTAGGACCACTCGGAGCTGCAAGTCTTTCCATCTGCATGTTGGAAATACAGTTCTTCACAGTGCCTGCGCCGAGGTTGGAAAGTTTGGTAACATCGTAAGGCTTCCAGCCGGTAGCGTATACAATAGAACCAACGTTAAGTGTGATGACCTTTTCTTCTTCTTTGAGGTCGATTACATCGACGCCTTCGAGTACTTTAAGGTCTTCATCGGTGCAGTTTTCTTTTCAAGTACGTATCTTGCGGGAAACGCAAAAGGGACGTCCATGTAAAGGGCTTTGCGGTCACAGAGTTTGAACTCAAATTCATCGGTAATGTCGTTAGACAATTTCTCAATGACATCGGTAAGTTCTACACTGCCAGGACCGACATATCTGGGCTTAATGCGAACCTTGACTTCAAAATTACCTTTGGAACCACTGATGGATTCCACTTCAGCCAAGGTAAAGAACTTCACGTTCTTATTGTTTTTGATTCTCTGAAACTGAATCTCCAATCCGCAGGAAGGAGGACACAGCTTTGGAAAATACTTATTCAGCTGCATCACCCGGCCACCCAGATACGGCGCCTTCTCCACGATGAAGACTTCATGGCCTACTTCAGCGGCTTCGAGTGCAGCGGTGATTCCGCTAAACCCGCCGCCTACGACAAGTATGCTATTTGACATTCTCTATCCTCCTGAACTTCTTGAGGCCCTTAGCCATAAAATGGCCCAAATCCGGACACCGACCAGAGGTCGCAATTCGGATTCAGACCACTTCAGTGCGTGCCAGAAAAGAACGGCTGCGAGTCGTGAGACTCGCAGCCGTAAATTGTCATTCCCAGCTTACACGGGGATGATCTGGTGGTATGCTTTTTTGAAGACGTTAGTAACGCCGTTCTCAACATCATATTTAGAGTTGACGAAGCATTTCCACTTGGAGTCATCAAGACCCATGAAGTCACCACGGTAGTAGAAACCGGGGTAACGTGATTCTTCACGGAATTCAATGTGCTGCATGTGCAGGCGTACAGTCCACAGTCTGTGGAACTGTTCCCAACAACGCATGAGTTCGTGGAGGTCACGAGCAGCCAGTTTACGAGAATCTTCTTCCAGCATTTCAAGAAGTTTGAAACCAGTGTGGAGGAGAGATTTAGAAGTAACGTACATAGTACCAACACCACCGCCGTACTCATCGGTGCACTTAACGAGGCGCATCATGAAGTTCTTAGGTGTGATGTAGTTAGGGTTAACTACGGGGTCGGTAGAAATGGACTTGCCTTCTTCGTATGTGTACCAAGGCTGGTAGATTTCTTTCATGAGATCAGCGCCGTTCTCTTTGAGAGCGGGTTTGAAATCTTTGTGATCAACTACCCAGCGTACCATCTGCTTACCAACGATACGGCCTTCAGCGTGAGAACCGGAGGAGAACTTGTGACCGGAAGCGCCAACACCGTCAGCACATGTCCAGAGGCCGTTAACAGTAGTCATACGGTTGTAGACTTTACCGTTGTCAGCTTTCACTTTGTAATCTTCGGGAACCCATTCTTCATCAGGACCGGAAGTCCAGATACCACAGCAACCGGAGTGGGAGCCGAGGAGGTAAGGTTCGGTAGGCATGATTTCAGAACCGGACTTTTCAGGCTCGATGTTCTGACAAGCCCAGAGGTTAGCCTGGCCAACACACATATCAAGAAAATCTTCCCAAGCTTCAGACTCGAGGTGCTTCTGCTCTGCGGGGGAGAGGTCTTTGAATGTGTTCTGAAGTGCGGTAGCTGTGTCCATGTAGATAGGACCACGGCCTTCACGCATTTCGCGAAGCATCATGTGGTTACGCAGACAAGTAGGAATAACGTGTCCTTTAGCGTATCCGCGATCTTCGTAAGGCTTGAGCATTGCGCGGTTAGTTTCGCAGTAGTCTTCGCCTTTGTAGTTGGTTGCTTTAGCTTTGAAAAGCAGGAACCATGCGCCAACAGGACCGTAACCGTCTTTAAAACGAGCGGGTACGAAACGGTTTTCCATCATGGTCATTTCAGCGCCAACCTGTGCACACATGGTGTAGGTGGAACCAGCGTTCCATACGGGATACCATGCACGACCCATACCTTCACCAGTAGAGCGAGGACGGTAAACGTTTACAGCACCACCGCAAGCTACAACAGCTGCGTTACATTTGAAAACATATACTTTGTTTTCGCGTGTGGAGAAACCAACTGCACCAGCGATGCGGTTAGGCTCATTAGCGTCGAGGAGCATTTTAACGATGAAGATACGTTCCATGTAGTTATCTTCGCCGAGAGCAAGCTTAGCAGCTTCAGCAACGATACACTTGTAGGACTCACCGTTAATCATCATCTGCCAGCGACCGGAACGAACGCATTCGTCACCGTTACGCAGGGAGAGACCAGCTGCTTTAGCAGCTGCACCGTCGAGGTTTTTACCGTCTTTTTTGATCCAGCAGGGAAGTCCCCACTCTTCAAAAAGGTGAACGGAATCATCAACGTGACGACCGAGGTCAAAAATAAGGTCTTCGCGAACGAGGCCCATGAGGTCAGTACGAACCATGCGTACGTAATCATCAGCATCGTTTTCGCCGAGGTATGTGTTAATAGCGGACAGACCCTGTGCGATAGCACCGGAACGTTCCATAGCAGCTTTATCAAGCAGCATGATGGAGATGTCGCCACCAACTTTTTCAATCCAACGGCATGCTTCATAAGCAACACCGCAGTTACCCATACCACCACCGACGAGAAGAAGATCTACGTCTTTTTCTATAAGCTCAGGTTCTGCGAGAGCAACACCTTTAGAAGCTTCTTTAATAGGGAGAAGAGGCATGTTTCCTCCTTAATTAGGTTTTAGATTACGTGAATTAATACACCTAAGACAATCGCTTAGCAGTGATTAATCCAGATCCTTCCAAGCAGTTGTTTTGTCTGCATCGGCAACTTCAATTTTCTGTCCGAGAGCTTCTTTGGGGGTAGCCAGTTCAGTCTCAGTGAAAAGGAGCTCGTTGTCGAGGTCAGTCGGCTCGGGTTTACCTTCATAAGGTTTGATAGAACCTTCAGGTGTAGTACGGATGGGGAACTTGAAGCGCTTAACGTTTCCGTTACGGAACTTAACAGTCCACATGATGTCTTCAGCTGAACGCATGGGGATAGAAGTACCACCCATAGGTGCGAAGTCACCGTAAGGACGTGCTTCTACAGCGCCCTGGGGACAAATTTTTACGCAGGAGTAACACTCCCAGCATGCTTCGGGTTCCTGGTTGTAAGCCCGCATTTCTTCGGGATCCAGGATCATAAGATCGTTAGGGCAGATGTACATACAGGCGGTTTTTTCTCCACCTTTACAGCCATCACACTTTTCCGGATTGACAAAGGTCGGCATACCTAGTCCTCCTAAAAGGGTTTAATGTTATCAATCACCGACATCCTTTAACCATTTATAATCTTGCCTAAAGTTTCAGGCTCGTGAAATAAGGAACTATCAAGCCCGTCACTCAGTGTCAAGACGAAAGTGAAATTTAGAACAAGCTAATTTCATTCTCTCCAAATAAACGGCTACGGAACACTGCTGTTATAGCAATTTGCAAAGACCGAAAACCAGTTTTCACAAGAACAGCTGGATATGAATGTGTTCCATCATGAAGAGCTTTTAGTTCATTCTGCCCTTTGTTTGCAAGCCTTTTTTTTAGATAATGACAGAAACTTCACAACTTTTTTAATTTGCTGATTTAACGAGGAATTTCTGTAGATAAAACTGAAATTTTTTCTAGATAATCTTGAAATCTTGTCTAAAAGGGATCCCTCAATAAGCCGCGACATTATGCTTACATATAATATGAAAATGACTTTTCGCAGAGGCGAAGTACAATTAAAATAAACATAGCGCTCAAAGTAATTCCAGCTTATCCCCTTCCCAACCTTCACTTTATGGCATTAAACAACTAGAAAGACACACTTTTTATTCAAAAAAAAAGCTTTAATAAATTCAGAAAGACAATTTTCAAGTGAAAAATTTCACTCATTATAAAATTTGCCCTTGACATTTCTTTCACAAAGCATTCATAAACCACCTAAGCGTTATGGAGAGATTTAGACATTTTACTATTTCGGTAATTGTCTTTTCCATAATTTTTGGTATAGATATTTCGTTCCGTAACCCCCGCTTCTGCCTTGAAGCGTACACCTCACTTGATTAAAGAGGTACAGATTAATTTCTGCAGGTTTTACGGAAGGGCCCAGGTGTTGAAAATAATAATACTATTTTAGGAGACGTAAACATGTCTAAGCTCGTAGCCCCTCATGGTGGTAAAGGTCTCGTATGTTGCCTTCTCGAAGGCGCAGAACTCGCAGCAGAACAGAAAAAAGCTGCTGATCTTCCCAAAATCGAAATTTCCGCCCGTGCTAAGGGTGACCTCATCATGATGGGATGTGGTGGTTTCTCTCCCCTGAACGGTTTCATGGGTAAAGCAGACTGGAAAGGCGTTTGCGAAAAATTCCTGATGGAAGACGGCACTTTCTGGCCTGTCCCAGTTACCCTCGACACCGACGATGAAGGTGTTAAAGTTGGTGACGAAATTGCTCTTCAGATCGACGGCGAAATCTACGCTACCATGAAGATCGAAGAAAAATACGAAATGACCGAAGAAGACAAGAAATGGGAATGCTACCAGGTCTTCAAAGGTGAAGGCGAAGAGTCCGAAGATTCTATCTTCTGGAAAACAGCTCTCGAAGATCACCCCGGTGTTCAGATGGTAATGGCTCAGAAAAAATACAACCTCGCTGGTCCTGTTAAAGTTCTCTCCGAAGGTGAATACCCTGAGCAGTACAAAGGCGTTTACCTGCGCCCCTCTGAAACTCGTGCAATGTTCGACGAAAAAGGCTGGTCCACAGTTTCCGCTCTCCAGCTTCGTAACCCCATGCACCGCTCTCACGAATTCCTCGCAAAGATCTCCATCGAAGTTTGTGACGGTTGTCTGATCCACTCCCTGATCGGTAACCTCAAGCCAGGAGACATTCCTGCTGAAGTTCGCGTAAAAGCTATCGACACTCTCGTTGAGCACTACTTTGTTAAAGAAAACGTTATCCAGGCTGGTTACCCCCTCGATATGCGTTACGCTGGTCCCCGTGAAGGTCTGCTCCACGCAACTTTCCGTCAGAACTACGGCGTTAACAGAATGCTGATCGGTCGTGACCACGCTGGTGTTGGTGATTTCTACGGTCTGTTCGAAGCACAGGATATTTTCAACAAGATTCCTTACGCAACCGAAGCTTGTCCTGAGCCCGGCAAAGCACTGCTTTGCGAGCCCATGAAAATTGACTGGACTTTCTACTGCTACAAATGTGATGGCATGGCTTCCCTGAGAACCTGTCCTCACGAAAAAGACCAGCGCGTTATCCTTTCCGGTACTAAACTCCGTAAAGCTCTGTCCGATGGTGCTGAGATTGTTGATCACTTCGGTCGTGACGAAGTTATCGTACAGCTCCGCGAATACTACGAAGGCCTCACTGAAAAAGTTGAAGTCAAAATGCAGGGCGCAGCTTCCGGCGACGCAATGTAATTAGTAGTATTACTACTTGCTTATTCAGGGAGGAGGCGGTTAACGCTTCCTCCCTTTTTTTGTTCTGTAATATTTACGGGCCGTTGCAGGTATTAACTTAGGGATAATACTTGGGGGTTGCTCATCTTAAAGATTCAGGCTATTAAGGTGGACTTCTCTATATCACATTTCAGGATAATAAAAAAATGCCCAACTATAAAAAATTTGAACGTTCCGGTGCTGACGCACCGCGCAGGACTTCTTTGCTCGATGAAATCAAAGAGCTGGATGCACGTATACTTTCCATGGTCTCCCGCAGAAATTACCTTATGGGTAAAGCTGCATCTAAAAGGAAACTGAAAGGACTTCCTCTCGGGGACCCGGATATGGAAAGACGGATCTTTGAAACATGGACAGCTGAAGCCGGAAGCAAAAAATTCGATATCAAAACCGCACGCCGGGTTTTTGAGCAGCTTAACAACCTTGCTTATGCAACAGTTGCCAAACCGGAAAACCGCAAGCTATCTGCATATGTCCTTTCTCCTCCTCAGAGACAGGTGAACGTAAATTTCGATGGCCCCTCCTCTCTTTTTCAGTCTAAGCTCTGGATTGCACTTGCTGCTGCCTGCGGAGTTGACGCTACTCTTGCGCCTCTTTGTGTCAACGACCAGATCACCGAACTTGTAAAAGCACTTAACCAGTCCGGCGCCCACCTTGCTTGGGAAGGCGAAGCAGTAGAATCTCGCAGCGGAGATGGAATTGAGTTTGAAGATAAACTCATTTTCGCCGGCGACAATCCCATGACACTTTTTCTGATTCTTGCCTTCGGACTTAAAACCACAGGCAAATTCAAAATTGCAGGCGGCCCCATACTTAAACAGTATGACTCAAGACCTCTGGCAACGGTTCTTGCCCCTCTAGGTGCAAGACTTAACACTCTCGATTTACAGAGCCACGGTCTTCCTGCTCGCCTTGAATGCGGTGGGCGTATGGCATCTTCTGTAGAAATCACAGATGAGACTCCGGCTGAATTCGTTGCTGCGCTTGCACTTGCAGCGTGGACTTACCAGCAGGGCCTGACTTTCAAATTTGAAGAAGGCTGGCATGGTTTACCTCTGCTTAAAGAAGTAGTGACTGTACTTAATGCTTGCGGCATTAAAGCAAAGCTTTCTGATACGCAGTGCAGTGTGCCAGCAACAAAGACAACAAAATTCCCTGAAGATCCGAAAATTGATCTTGAGCCTGAACTTTGCGCGGCATTGCTTGCTATACCCTGCATTTTCCGGTGGAACAATTACCATCAACGGATCATGGCCTGTAGGTCTACCTGTTGCAGACGATGCTCTGGCTGCCCTTAAATCCGGCGGACTGAAAATCGAAATGTCTAAAAACAGCATAACCGCGAGCAAAGGTGAGCAACCTCAGGACTTAACCATGAACGTAGGTAATGCTGCTGCATTATTTCCGGTAGGTCTTACTCTTGCTATTAATTCAGACACTGAATGTAAAATAAAAACATTCAAGATTCTACAATGTTTGAACAAGGTGTTGAGTTGCTTGAACGCCTCGGCATCAGATACGAACGAGGTGAAGATGAATTATCTATCACCCCCGGTAGACTGAAATGGGAAGATGCGTGGTCTGCTCCAACCCCTTACTTCGGAATTGCCCTCGGTCAGTTAGCTTTTATGCGCCCTGGAATCTCTATCGACAATCCCGGAGACATCACAGACCTCTGGCCTCGCTACTGGACTTTTTTCAACAGCCTGCCTGAAATCGACGGTCTCAAAGACCCTGAGGTAAAAAAAGACGATGAATCAAAATCAAGTAGAAGAAGAATCAAAATTAATTAGTATTCCTGAGATCGAAATAGAGATCGAAAACTTTAAGAAGGAACTTGAACTCTGTATCAAGCGTACAAAGAAGCTGATGCTTAGCGAAGATCCTTCTGAAGAGATCTTTTTTGCCAAAGAAATCTTCGAATCTCAGCAAGATAAATTGCGGCTGGAAGCAGAGATTGACATTCGTCAAAGGAAAATCAACCGAATCAGAATCGGAATGGAAGGATAACCAGACTGTCCCCGACTTTATAAATGCTTTAGCGGGCAACTTTTATGAAGTACGCGGAACAACTTCGTACTACAGGACACTTTGTTTTAAATTTGCTTATAAAAGCACAAGCCATCTGGAGGAATCATGGGTTTAAATATTACTGAAAAGATCATTTCTGAACATCTGGTAAACGGCGAAATGAAGCCGGGGACCGAGGTTGGACTACGAATTGATCAGACACTAACTCAGGATGCCACCGGCACCATGGCTTACCTACAATTTGAAGCAATGGGCATCGACAAGGTTCAAACCGAGCTTTCTGTAAGTTATGTTGACCACAACACCTTGCAGATGGGCTTTCGCAACCCTGATGACCATCAGTACCTGCGCACAGTTGCTGCGAAACACGGAGTTGTGTTCTCACCCGCCGGAACAGGCATCTGTCACCAGCTTCATCTGGAAAACTTTGCCAAACCTGGTAAGACTCTGATCGGTTCTGACAGCCACACACCCACTGCCGGTGGACTCGGTTCGCTGGCAATGGGCGCTGGCGGATTATCCGTGGCCCTTGCAATGGCCGGACAGCCTTACTCAATCCCCATGCCCAAAGTGGTTAAGGTTGAACTTTCCGGAGAACTGACAGGATGGGCTACAGCTAAAGATATCATTTTGCACCTGCTCGGCGAACTCACAGTCAAGGGCGGAGTCGGCAAAGTGTTTGAATTCGGCGGTGAAGGCGTAAAAACACTCACTGTTCCTGAACGCGCAGTCATTACAAATATGGGCGCAGAACTGGGTGCGACTACATCCATCTTCCCCAGTGATGACAACACACGTTCCTTTCTCAAAGCCATGGGCCGCGAGGACGATTACTCTGAGCTTATTGCTGATGACGACGCTACCTACGCTGAAGTTGTTAAAATCGACCTTTCTGCATTGGAACCGCTTGTAGCTCAGCCGCATATGCCTGACCGTGTGGTTACAGTTAAGTCCCTTGCCGGACTGAAAGTAAACCAGTCTGCCATTGGTTCATGCACCAACTCTTCCTACTCCGACCTTAAGACGACTGCACTTATTCTTAAAGATCAGCAATTGCCTGAAGGTGTCGATCTCATGATATCTCCCGGCTCCAAGCAGGTTCTCAAAATGCTTGCTTCCGAAGGTTTCATTGCACCGCTCTTGGATTCAGGCGCAAGACTGCTTGAATGTACCTGCGGTCCCTGTATTGGCATGGGCGGATCACCTACTTCCGCCGGTGTGAGTGTTCGTACTTTCAACCGCAACTTTGAAGGTCGCAGCGGAACTCAGGATGCTCAGGTATACCTCGCCAGTCCACAGACTGCTGCAAAACTCGCCCTTGCAGGTGAATTCACAGATCCGGCTACATGGGGAACACCTCCTGAAAAGATTGAATTTCCCGCTGAAGTTCCTTCAATCCGCCATTTGTTCATCTTCCCCCCTGAAAACAGGGCTGAAATTGAAATAGTTCGCGGTCCCAACATCATTCCTCTGGAAACTTTCTCCGCGCTTGCAGATAAAGTTTCCTCAGAAATCCGCCTCAAAGTCGGTGATGATATAACCACAGACCATATTTTGCCCGCAGGAGCACAAATCACTGCCCTGCGCTCAAACATTCCTGCTATCAGTGAATATATTTTCAGCCGTGTTGATGAAGAATTCGTCAGCCGCATGAAGAATTCTGAAAGCGGAATTATCCTTGGCGGAGAAAACTACGGACAGGGCTCAAGCCGCGAACACGCTGCGCTGGGGCCTCGTCATTTGGGTGTTGTAGCTGTCATTGTCAAGTCGCTAGCACGCATTCATCGTGCAAATCTTGTCAATTTTGGCATTCTACCCCTTGTACTCTCTGAAAAGAGTGATTACGAAGGACTATCCGAAGGAAGTTCTTTGACCATAGACACCACCGAAATCACACCCGGCGGTAAAACTGCAGCAACCACTGCTGACGGTAAAAAAATTATGGTCAAAAATGACCTTTCAGAAAAAGAGCTGGCTATCATCAAAGCCGGCGGCCTGCTTAACTACGTGGGCGAACAACTGTAAATGAGTCATGCAGGACACCTGTCTCAGACAGGTGTCCTGCTGAAGAAAATAGTCAACATTGAAAGCAGCAAAGCTGCAAACGGAGAATGAAGCAACCATGATGGACATTCTGCGCCAAAATGCCCAGAACTGGGGTATTAAAATCCTTTTCGCGATCATCATCATTGTCTTTGTATTCGCATTTGGTATGAGCGGATTCGACGGCAACACTGACCCTGTTATCGCTTATGTTAACGATGAACCCGTTCCCACACAGGAATTCATGCAGGTTTACCGCGAAACAGCAGAAGCCATGCGGGCCCAGAACCCCAACTTGGATTCTGACCAGCTTCAGTCTCCAGAATTCAAGAAAGCTGTACTTGGCCAGATGGTCAGTCAGAAACTCCTTGAAGCAGAAGCTGAAAGACTCGGTATTTCCGTTTCTAACAGCGAGCTGTCTTACAGCATCAGCCAGATCCCCGCTTTTGCAGGAGCTGATGGTAAATTCGACATGAATCTTTATCAGAACTTTCTCCAGATGAGACAAATGTCTGCAGCTACTTTCGAAAATGATATGCGTAACAGCAACCTCATTCAGAAATTACAGCAGTACATAACCCTTCGGTTAAACCAACCGAAGCTGAAGCACGTGAACTTTTCAAACACTAGCTTCTGAAAAAGTACAGATAGATTACTATTATGTATCCGGTGCTGAGTTTGTCAAAAAGGCC
>JMSU01000197.1_pt1 | contig 21791 bp, 25 predicted proteins | sample 179011 | NCBI WGS metagenome assembly JMSU01 (sample SAMN02769580, study PRJNA246767) | bioreactor metagenome | isolation source: Culture-1 Bioreactor ArsB derived from microbial biomass from the upper 2 cm... | place: Germany: Bremen | collected day 87 after inoculation
AAGTTCACTTGCTACTCCGATATAACCTTCTAAGGCCTCAACATCTCTGGTGACATCTTTCTTCTGCCATGAAGATACATTAGATAATGGGAAAAATGTTACCCTTCCTAAATTGTTTTTCTTTAGGTATTTAATAATCCGCTTTGCATCGCCTTCATCATTACAGACAATATTTTGCATAGAATAACCTAAGGCTACTTCCATAGCAATCTCATATTCCTTAGGTATGCTCATAAGCTCAGCAACTACTCCGTGTACACCCTTGCCGATTTCCCTTTCATTCTTGCACATCTGAAGGGTTTTCCTTACGCTCGTACTAAAACCTTCATAGGACTTGTCCATGGCTTCAAGTAGTTTCCTTTGGGACTGCATATCCCTTAGATTATCTTTATCTATTTCATATTTTTTAAGTAACTCTCTATGTTTATTAGTGTAATCGTTATTACTCTCGATTAAACTTTCTTTCTCTAATGTCTTTTCTTCATATGACTCCTTTATTTTTTCTAATTCTTCAGTAGCTATCCTCATATTTTGTAAATTTTCTTTCTCATTATCACTTATATTTTGCTTTTCATCTTCAATTTTTTTTATTCTATTTACGATGTTTTCCTTCATGGTTTTAATACTATTAACTTCACTCCTAGTGGAAGACACCAAATTAAGAACCTCTATAACTTTACTCTTTAGCTCTTCTAACTTTTCTTGCTCGTCGTTTATTAGCCTTACATTTGTATTGTATTTGCCATTTTCACTTATTAGCAACTCATTATTCTTCTCTAGTACACTTTCAAGTTCATTTTTCTCATCTAGCAATTTTGATAGCTCTATATGAATACTTTCATCTTCACTTGATATGTCCTCAACTTCATTTTCTATTCTTGATATATTATTTTGAATATTTTGTATTTTTTCCTGATATAGTACCCTATCCCCTTCAAACTGCTTTATAAGGTTCTTGATTTCATAAAAATTATCTTTCATGCTCTGAATATTATCTTGTAAATCATCAATTTTTTTCTGACACTCTATTTGCTCACCTTCAATATTTTCTTTTCTGCTTACATAGTCTGTATGTTGCGCTTTTACGATGCTTAGCTGTTCTTCCTCAGACTTAAGTTTAAGCTTAACATCATCTATCTCCTTTAAAAATAAGTTTAGCTCTAATTCCCTTAGCTCTTCAGACAATTCTAGAAAGTTTTTTGCCTTTTCACTTTGGATTTTTAAGGGCTCTATTCGAAGTTCTAATTCTCTTAAAATATCTTCTATACGTAAAAGATTTTGATTTGTGTTGTTCAATTTCTTTTCAGCTTCTAACTTTCTAGATTTAAACTTTACTATACCAGCTGCCTCTTCAAAAATTTGCCTTCTCTCATCGGGTTTATTACTTAAAATACTGTCAATCTGACCCTGTCCTATAAGGGAGTATCCATCGATTCCTATTCCAGTATCCATTAATAATTCTCTTATATCCCTAAGTCTACATGGAGTTTTATTTATAAGGTATTCGCTCTCTCCTGAACGGTATAATCTCCTTGTTATAGTGACTTCGCTGTAATCTATCGGTAAAATTTTTTCGCTATTATTGAAGGTTAGTGACACCTCTGCCGCGCCCAATGGTTTTCTATGCGTTGTCCCATTAAAAATAATATCTTCCATTCTGCTTCCCCTTAAGGTCTTTGGACTTTGCTCTCCTAGAACCCACCTAACAGAATCAATGACATTACTCTTTCCACTACCATTTGGTCCAACAATACCAGTAATGCCATTTCTAAAGTCAATCTCTATTTTATCCGCAAAGGATTTGAATCCATGGGCCTCAAGTTTCTTAAGGTACAAATCATACACCTCTTTTATATAAGTTTATTTATTGTATTCTTTTAATACTGATTAATTAGTACATATTTCATAACAAATAGCAGTAAATACATACACCTAAATATTTTATCATAACTTTAAAAAATTAAAATAACACCTTAGAACTAGGTGTTATAGTATTGTTTTATTTATTGTTTCATCATCATTTACATTTATTTTTAACTGCTTTTTAGGAAGGTTTGAATCTTTAGTTATTTTTATATTGCTAATAGCGTGTTTGTTTCTAAAAAAGTTGATATTACTTTTCTTCATACCAACCAAGTTAGAAATTGATTTTGGACTCAAGACAAACTCCAGCTTCTCAATTTTATCATTATATGGTGACAATACTTCATCAATTGCCTCTTTATAGATCTCACATTCCACAAGTTGTCTAAAGGAAGGATGAAAAGGTCCTGCCACTACATCCTTTCCACTCATAATATTTTCAGTAGGCTGCAGTCCTATACGAATAATAGGCACTTTATTTTTGTAGAACAGTTTATATAATTCTTTACAAGTTGCAACTGCTTCATCTAGTTCTAAGGGGGTATATATCCCCTCTAAAAGCAACTCTTCGAGCCTAGTACCACGTATTACTAATGTAGGATATATCCTAACAAAATCAGGCTTATAGGATATGATTTTCTTGGCGGTAATCATTGATTTTTTATAATCATCTCCAGGGAGTCCAATCATCATTTGTAAACCTAACTTAAAGCCCATTTCTCTAATCAGCTTCGAGGCCTTAAGCACATCATCAATAGAATGACCTCTATAGCTTTTTCTAAGTACTTCATTATCCAAGGATTGTACGCCTAGTTCAATTATCGAGACATTATAATCCTTAAGGTATGAAAGTATATCTTCATTTATATAATCAGGTCGTGTGGATAGCCTTATATCATCAATATATCCACTTTGATACCATTTATTTGCTATCGCTAAGAACTCTTTTTGCTTATCTGTATCTATCCCGGTAAAGCTTCCTCCAAAAAAAGCGATTTCAATATGTTTATCTTTTTTCTCACCAATGGATTCAGCATACTCCATAATTTGATTTTCTATTTGATTACCTGTTAAGACCGTATCCAGCCCTGTTATTTTCTTTTGATTACAAAAGATACAATCGAAGGGACAGCCATGATGTGGCACAAAAACAGGTATGATGTAATTCTTTTTACTCAATAATATACACGCCTTTCAAGGATGTTTAAATTTATTTATCTACTATAGTTTCCAGGGCCATTTTTGCAGCATTTTGTTCAGACTCTTTTTTACTTTTGCCCATTCCATGGCCTAAAACCTTATTATTCTTTTTAACATGTGTATAGAATGTCTTGTTGTGGTCTGGACCTTTCTCGTCTATTATTTCATAGGTTATTTTTACGTTTGAGTCATTTTGAATTAACTCCTGTAAACGTGTTTTATAGTCAATAAATATCTTTCCCGTTAAAGCATCTTTGATGACCACCTTCATTGTAGTAAGAATAAATTTCCTTGAAGAATCTATTCCACCATCCAGATATATAGCTCCAATTATTGATTCAAAAGCATCTGCTAAAAGAGATGCCCTTTGCCTCCCACCTGTTGCGTCCTCACCTTTGCCAAGCATAAGATACCCACCTAAATTAATTGATTTTGCACAATTGGACAAAGTTGTTTCACAAACAATTTTCGCTCTAGTTTTTGTGAGTTCACCTTCAGGAAGATCAGGATAATTTATAAATAAATAGTCGCTTATAACAAGTCCAAGAATTGAATCCCCTAAGAATTCTAACCTTTCATTATGATTACATTTTTTAAATTTCTTTTCGTTGGCATAGGAGCTGTGAGTTAGTGCTTCAGATAAAAACTCCTTGTTTTCAAACCTATAATTTATTATTTTTTCAAATTCAGCAAAATTACTTTTGTTCATATTTTCCCTCCTAGAAACAGAAGGAATTTCGAATACGTTTTATTCTAATATATAGAATGCACTTATAAATCTACATTTTGATTTTCTGAATAGTCAGAGCCTCAAGGCGATTCAGTGACTCAAAAGATAAAAGATTTATTGCAATTTCTATATCTATCATAAATCTCAAATTATTCATAAAAAGCATTCGGAAAACCTTCTAAATATATAGAGTTCCTAGTAAAACTTAATTTATACATATACAAATACTCGGTTTTTTGGGGAGTTTTGAATATGTATAAATTAAAGTCTTTACTGGAATCTCTATATTGTGTTTGCAAATTTTCATACATTAATATTTTATACTTATTTACTTTAAATTAAAAGTATTATTTGAGTTTTATATAAAATTTAATGCGAGCCTTAGTGGCTCGCGTTAAATTTATCCCAGAAAAATGCACCTAAAAATACGGGATTCAATATCCCGTATTTTTAATTAATCATTGTATTTTTTAAATAATATTGTAGCATTATGTCCGCCAAATCCTAATGAATTTGAAAGAGCATAATTTACTACCTTTGATTTTCCTTCATTAGGAACATAATCCAAGTCTAGTTCTGGATCTGGATTTGTATAATTAATTGTAGGAGGAATAAAATCTTCCTTAACAGCCAATAGGCATGCTATTGCTTCAATTGAACCAGCAGCACCGAGTAAATGACCTGTCATAGATTTTGTTGAACTTACTGAAAGATTATATGCATGGTCTCCAAAAACTGTTTTTATCGCCATTGTTTCAAACTTGTCATTATAAGGGGTCGATGTTCCATGAGCGTTTATATAATCTAAATCCGCTGCCTTTATTCCTGCATCATTAATAGCATATTGCATGGATCTTGCAGCACCTTCACCGCCTGGAGCTGGCGCTGTAATGTGATGAGCATCAGAAGACATACCATAACCAACAATTTCACCATATATTTTGGCTCCACGTTTCTTAGCATGCTCCAATTCTTCCATAATAAGGATTCCTGCTCCTTCACCCATTACAAAACCATCTCTTTCCTTATCAAAAGGACGGCTAGCAGACTTCGGATCATCATTTCTCGTAGACATAGCCTTTAAGGTACAAAAACCAGCCATAGAAAGAGGTGTAATTGATGCCTCAGCACCACCAGTACACATTATATCTGCGTCTCCTCTTTCGATAATTCTAAATGCATCACCAATAGAGTTGGTAGAAGAAGCACAAGCTGAAACCGATGTAGTAGATGGTCCTCTTGCTCCAAGCTCGATAGAAATTCTTCCGGCACCCATATTTGAAATCATCATCGGGATAAAGAATGGACTAACTCTTCTAGGTCCTTTTTCGCTTAACTTAACATGTTCGTTTTCTAGGGTTTCAATACCACCAACACCTGAACCTAAGGCTACACCAAACTTATCTTTATTAATCTCATCTAAATTCATCCCAGAATCTTCTACTGCTTGCTTAGCTGCTGCAACTGCAAATTGAGTAAATCTATCCATTCTCTTAGCTTCTTTTTTATCCATAAACTCAGTAGGATCAAAGTCTTTGACCTCGGCAGCCATTTGAGTTTTATACTCTGCTATATCAAATTTTGTAATTATATCTACTCCATTTACACCATTTCTTAGTGCATTCCAATAGTTTTCTCTACCACTACCGATTGGAGAAATTACACCTATTCCAGTTATAACTACTCTTCTCTTACTCAATTTAATTCCTCCTATACCTGTTAAATGTTTTATTTTGTTTTTTCTTCAATGTATTTTGCAATATCTCCAATGTTTTTGAAGTTTTCAGCATCTTCATCAGGAATTTCAACATCAAACGCATCTTCAAGAGCCATTATAACTTCTACAGCATCTAAAGAATCCGCCTCTAAATCATTAATTAAAGAAGTTGCTGGAGTTACCTCTTTATCAGCATCCACATCTAATTGTTCTCTTATTATTTCTACAACCTTATTAAATACCATATTTAACACCTAACCTTTCTTATTTTATCATAGTTTTAATAGTATAGAGTTTATTTAGTAAAACTTAATTTATATATTTTCCAAATACTCAAAGCTTCTGAGAGTCTTGGATGTGTATAAATTAATAGTTTTCCTTAAATCTCTATGAAAGCACATTTCTTTTATAAAAAATTATTACATAACCATTCCACCATCAACTTTTATTACTTGCCCTGTTAAATAGCTCGCTTCTTCAGAACATAAAAATGCTACAACATTAGCTACATCCTTTGGATCCCCAAGCTTACCTAGAGGGATGTTCTTAGTATAATTTTCAATAACTTCCTCTGAAAGCTTATCAGTCATTTCAGTCTGAATGAATCCCGGAGCAACTGCATTCACATTAATTCCTCTTGAAGCTAATTCTTTAGCAGTAGATTTTGTAAGACCAATAACACCTGCCTTAGAAGCAGCATAGTTTGATTGCCCAGCATTTCCCATTACTCCAACAACTGAAGTGATATTAACTATCTTTCCACTTCTCTGCTTCATCATTTTTTTAGCAACTAATTTAGTACAAAGAAATGTTCCTTTTAAATTTATGTCGATTACCTTATCCCAGTCATCGTCCTTCATTCTTATAAGTAGAGTATCTCTTGTTATTCCTGCATTATTTACAAGAATGTCTATGTTTGAAAAATGCTTGCCTACTTCTTTAACCAAATTATTTACATCATCTGGATTAGAAACATCAGCCTTTATAGCTAGGGCTTCCCTACCCATTGCCTTTATCTTATCAACTACAATGGCAGCTTTATCAGGGCTGCTAGTGTAGTTAACAACTACGTTAGCTCCTTTTTCGGCTAAATTCAGAGCTATAGCCTTACCTATTCCCCTTGATCCGCCAGTAACTATTGCGGTTTTACCTTCTAAATTCATCTCACTACCTCCAATATATGTAGTTTCCTAGTCTTCTAAAGCCTTTAAAGTCTTCTCAAGTGAAGCCATATCCTCAACATTTAATAATTTCACTTCACGAGAAATTCTCTTAATAAAACCTGAAAGCGCTTTACCTGGACCGACTTCCACAAAAGTATCTATTCCAGCATCAATCATTTTCCTAACCGAATCTTCCCAAAGAACAGAACTACTTACTTGACCAACTAATAACTCCTTAACAGAAGATGTTGAATCATAGTAATTTGCAGTAACATTAGCAATTACAGGGTATGCAAAGTCATTTAATTCTACCTTATCTAATTCAAGTCCAAGTTTCTCCCCAGCACCCTTTAGCATGCTTGAATGGAATGGTGCGGAAACATTTAGAACCATTGCCTTTTTAGCACCTAGCTCTTTACCGATTTCCACGGCCTTTTCTACAGCCTTTACTTCACCTGAGACAACTATTTGTATCGGTGAATTATAGTTAGCTGGCTCTACAACTCCAAACTCCGATGCTCTTTCACAAGCTTCTATTACTTTATCTCTTTCAAGTCCAATAAAGGCAGCCATAGTTCCTACACCAAGTGGTACTTCTTCCTGCATGTATTTTCCTCTAGCCTTTACAACCTTTACTGCATCTTCAAATGACATAACACCTGCCGCAACTAGAGCCGAATATTCTCCTAAGCTAAGACCTGCAACTATCTCTGGGACATATCCATGCTCCTTTAACACTTCGTATATGGCTATGCTTGCTGTTAAGATTGATGGCTGAGTGTTCTCAGTCTTTTTAAGTTCTTCCTCTGGACCTTCAAAGCAAAGCTCTTTCATATCATAACCTAGAGAGTCCGATGCTCTTTCAAAAACATCATTTGCTACCTTAAATTTATCAACAAATTCTTTACCCATTCCAACGTATTGTGCTCCTTGTCCTGGAAAAACAAAAGCAATTTTTTTCATTATATTCACTCCCTATTATGGATAAACAATATTAAACCTTAAGGTTGTTTATCTTTAATTAATGAAACGACTAATTGATTCATATACTTCCGATGCTTGCTTGACCATCTCTTCAATGATTTCCTTACAAGATTTAATGTCTTTAACGAGACCCGCTATCTGACCAGCCATAACTGAACCATTGTCTACGTCTCCATCAACTACAGACATTCTCAGTTTCCCTGCTCCTAATTTTTCAAGTACTTCTATCTCAGCAGTAGATTTTTCAAGTTTTTGGAACTCCTTAGAAAATTTATTTTTAATAACTCTAACGGGATGTCCAGTGCTCCTACCGGTTACAACTGTGTCCCTATCCTTCGCCTTTAAAACAGACTGCTTATAATCTTCATGGGTTTTACATTCATTTGAACATATAAACCTTGTTCCTATTTGAACGCCTTCTGCACCTAGGGCAAAGGCTGCCATCATTCCTCTTCCATCTGCAATCCCACCTGCAGCTATAACAGGTATATCCACCGCATCTACCACCTGTGGAACTAATGCCATTGTTGTCAATTCTCCTATATGTCCACCAGCCTCTGTACCCTCTACAATGATTGCATCCACTCCAGCTTTTTCAACTCTTTTAGCCAATGCCACCGAAGGTACTACTGGTATTATCTTTGTATTTATCTCCTTTAACACCCTTATATACTTACCAGGATTACCGGCCCCTGTAGTAACAACCGGTACTTTCTCTCGAAGCACTAAATCCATTATCTCATCCACATAGGGAGATAACAGCATAACATTGATGCCATAGGGCTTATCTGTCAACTTCTTAATTTTACTAATTTCTTCACTAATAACCTGGGCAGGGGCGTTGCCTGCTGCAATAATTCCGAGACCTCCAGAATTTGAAACCGCTGCAGCTAGTTCGGCAGTAGATACCCACGCCATACCACCCTGGATAATTGGATATTCAATGCTTAACATTTTGCATATTCTCGAATTCATCAAAATGCACTCCTAAAAATACTATTTGAATAGAGTTCCTAGTAAAACTTAATTTGCATATGTACAAATACTCAGTGTTTCTGAGAGTTTTGGGCATATATAAATTAAAGTCTTTACTGGAATCTCTATATTACGTAATACTACCACTTAATTACGCAAGATCCCCAGGTCAAACCGCCGCCAAATCCAACTAACACTACATTATCGCCTTTTTTAATTTTCCCCTTTTCAAGTGCTTCATCTAGGGCAACTGGAATTGATGCTGCTGACATGTTTCCATATGCATCAAGATTAACATAAACCTTTTCTAATGGTAGTTTCAAACGTTTTGCAGCTGAAGAAATGATTCTAGTGTTGGCCTGATGTGGAACAAAATAATCAATATCTTCTACACCTAAGTCACATAACTCAAGGGCCTTCTTTGCTGCGTTACCCATTACTCTAACTGCAAATTTAAATACTTCACTACCGTCCATTTTTATATAATGAAGATTGTCTTCAATTGTTTGAACTGAAGAAGGCATTCTTGAACCACCAGCCGGTACATTTAAGAACTTTGCGCCATTTCCATCGGCACCCAGATGTGTAGATAGAATTCCACTACCTTCTTCTGTAGGGCCTAACACAACAGCTCCTGCACCATCACCAAATAAAACGCAGGTATTTCTGTCATTCCAATTTAGAATCTTAGATAGGGTTTCCGCACCGATTACAAGAACATTCTTGTATACCCCCGTCTTAATAAACTGGTCCGCTATAGATATACCATATAGGAAACCTGAGCATGCAGCAGATAAATCAAATGCAGCAGCATTTTTCGCTCCTAAATTACTTTGCACTATACAAGCTGTTGAAGGAAATGGCATATCCGGTGTAATTGTTGCCACAATAATCAGATCTAAATCTTCAGCCGTAATATTAGCTCTTTCTAAGGCTATTTTTGCAGCTTCTGTTGATAGATCCGATGTAGCAGTATTATCATCAGCTATTCTTCTACTATGAATACCTGTTCTTGAAACAACCCAATCATGTGATGTATCTACTATTTTTTCGAGATCGTAGTTTGTTACTACTTTTTCTGGTAAGCATCTACCGGTACCTAATATTCCAACACTTCTAAGGTTATTATTCAATGCTATCAGCTCCTATACGATTTATTTCTTCTTCAATCTTTGCTATTACACTCTTTTTATTGAAGATTTCACCATATTTAATTGCATTTTTTATTGCTTTACTATTTGAACTCCCATGGGCTTTAATAACTGGTCTTTTTACTCCCAGAAGTGGAGCTCCCCCATATTCGGTGTAATCAAGCTTCGATTTAAATTCCTTTAGCCCACCCTTTAATATCAATGCTCCAATTTTGCTTAAAGCGTTTCTAGTAAAAACATCCTTAAGCATTGATGTTAGATTCATAGCAACGCCTTCTGTAAGCTTTAGAATGATATTTCCAACAAATCCATCACATACTATTACATCCACTATACCATCGGGAATATTTCTGGCTTCAACATTGCCATAAAAATTCATACCTGTATTTTTCATAATCTCATAGGCATCATTTACTAGCTTGTTTCCCTTACCCTCTTCTGTTCCTATGTTTACTATTCCAACCTTTGGTGCTTTTATATCCAAAACTTTTTCTAAGTAAATTGAACCCATGATACCGAATTCTAGTAAATTCCTTGGCTTACAATCAGTATTTGCACCTGCATCAATTAATATTGAAAAACCTTTTTTTGTCGGGTAGATCGGCGCGAGGGCAGGTCTGTCAATTCCCTTTATTCTTCCTATCCTTAATAGACTTCCTGCTAGTAATGCTCCAGTATTGCCAGCTGATACAAAGGTATCAACTTCCTTTTTCTTTAGTAAATCAAAACCTACAACCATGGAAGAATTCTTTTTCCTGCGAACCGCTTGAACTGGTTTGTCTTCATTTGTTATTACATCTTCGGCATTAATAATCTCTATTCTTTTGAAATCAGTTGTATTTTTTTCTAATTCTTTTTTTATAATCTCTTCTCTTCCAATTAATATAATGTCTGAATCAATTTCATTCAGTGCTAGTATACTACCAGAAATTATAGCGCTCGGAGCATTATCTCCTCCCATTGCATCTATTGCAATCTTCATATTATTCCCCCCTAGAACAAAGTCAACAAGATGAGGCGTCTAACGACGCTTTTTTAGTTGCGAGTTCCAAGTTCTAAGGTCATTCTTTTAGGTATAAACATTTATCTCACAATGCTACTTAAGTAAAATTACTCATTAACTTATAAAAGTATAAACCTAAAAGAATGACAGAAATCAGTTAACTATTAAGTGTAGATTCTACAAAGAGACCAAGATAAATTTGCCTCTAAACACCTGTTCATCCTTAACAGATATCTTTACATGAACAAAATAGTTACTTGATCTAATTCTTGTCACCTCAGCCTTAGCTATAAGCTTTTGACCAGATAACACTGGAACTCTATACTTGATATTTGCAACCCCTGTCAAAGCCACATCCGCATCTATCACCGCCATAGCTAAAGATTCTGCCATAGCAAATATGTAATGACCCCTAACAATCTTTGTTTTTTTGAAAACCATGCTTGAATCGGTTTCTAAAATAGAAATCCCTCTTTTATTCAACTCAAGGTCAATTAGTTCACCAACTATTTCTGTTTCAGCAATGGTCCTTACCTTTTTATAATTTAACTTTGCAACATTTCTTACTCGCTCTCTGAGCTCAGGTATGTTAAGACCCAATCTATCTAATCTTATTGTTTGTATGCTAACATTAAAAAGTTCACTTAGCTCTTCATCAGTAATAAAAGGATTTCCTTCTATTTCCTTTATTAATCTTTCTTGTCTAAGCTTTTTGCTCAATCTTTTAGAAGGCATAACTATCACCTCATCAAAACAAAATTATAATTATTATTAATCAGTTATTAGTACCTGATACTAATAATTAGTATAAAGGAATATTAAATTTTATGCAAGGAGTTTTTACAAAAACTACTAAAAGTTAAGAATTGAAACTCAGGAGCATCGTGTTCCCGCGTTTTTGAACAGATTTTTCTTCGAAAAATAAAAATAGTAATGACAATTATGCCATTACTATTTCTCATTCTAAGACTAACTAACATATATAGAAATTTGAATATTAGTCAACTTTTAAAACTTCTTTGTCTCCATAGTATCCACACTCACCACATACTCTATGAGGTAACTTTGGTTCGTGACACTGAGGACAATTTACAATATTAGGAGCTGTCATCTTAATATTAGAAGCTCTTCTCTTATCTCTTCTTGCCTTCGATGTTTTACGCTTAGGTACTGCCATAATTACACCTCCTCATTATTACTAAAAAAATCTTTTAATTTTTCCAGTCTGGGGTCAATTGTTTCTAAATCACAGTTGCATTCATTTATGTTAAGATTTTGCCCACAACGAGGACATAATCCTTCACATTCTTCACTGCATAGAACCTTCATTGGTAAGGAAAAAGCTAAAGCTTCCTCTAAAACAACTGATAAATCTAAGTAATCACCCTTAAGGTATTCATCATCATTATTATTATTCTCGTCTTCAGCCACTTGAATATCAAATTCTATATTACCAGAAATGTTCTTTTTAAATTCTCTTACGCATCTACTGCATCTAAAAACTATTTCTCCAGAAAAACTACCATCTATAAAGATCTTTTCTCTTTCTTTATAAATTTCTCCTGAAAGACTTATAGGGCTTGCTTCAACTATATTATAGTCATATAGAAGATTTGAAGCTTTTAAATCGTATTCAAGATTGATATCAATGGATTCAGTTTTCTCTGAAACAAGTTTTGAAATATTGATATTCATCAGTTCACCCCATAGCACGGACAGATTTATTATACAAACCCGTATCTCATTTGTCAAGTAAAAGTACTTGATAATATCTAAATATTTTATTGCAATTCATTTTCCGAAGAAAAATCCAACACGGATGTACCCGATGTCCCAATTTATATCTCCAATTTTTCTAACTGCTTATTACTTAAGAAGTTCAACAGTATCTTTAGCAATCATTAACTCTTCATTAGTAGGAACTACTAAAACCTTAACTGTTGAATCATCGGTACTTACAACAACTTCCTTACCTCTTACGTTGTTCTTTTCTTTATCAATTTTAACACCCATAAACTCAAGGCCTTCACAGATTTTTTCTCTGTTTGATGCTGAGTTTTCACCAAGACCAGCTGTAAATACTATTGCATCTACGCCACCCATAACAGCAGCATAAGCAGCTACATACTTTTTAACTCTCATGTCAAATTTCTCTAATGCAAGCTGTGCTCTCTCATTTCCATCAGCAGCAGCTTGTTCGATATCTCTAAAGTCACTGCTAACTCCTGAGATTCCAAATACACCAGATTTTTTTGTTCATAAGATTATTGATTCCTGCTATATCAAGATTTTCCTTTTCCATAATGAATGTTACAATGGCCGGGTCAATGTCTCCACATCTTGTACCCATAGCTAAACCTTCTAGTGGAGTAAAGCCCATACTTGTATCTATAGATTTTCCATCTTTAATAGCAGCTAAGCTTGCACCATTTCCTAAGTGACAAGTAATCAATTTTAGTTCATTCATATCTTTACCAAGAATCTCTGCAGTTCTAGCAGATACATATCTATGACTAGTTCCGTGGAAACCATATTTTCTTATTCCATACTTTTCATATAATTCATATGGAAGTGGGTAAATATATGCAGCGCTTGGCATTGTTTGATGGAATGCCGTATCAAAAACTCCTACCATTGGTACTCCTGACATTAACTCTTCAATAGCTCTGATACCAATAAGGTTTGGTGGGTTATGTAATGGAGCTAGTTCAACACAGTCTTCAAGTGCAGCAATTACTTCATCATTAATGATTACAGAACCACTGAATTTTTCTCCGCCGTGTACTACTCTATGACCAACAGCATTGATTTCCTTCAGTTCTTTAATAGCACCGTGACTTTCATCAACAAGGGCGTCTAGTACTATTTTTAAAGCGTCTTTGTGATCCTCCATAGGTTGTTCAATTACTACCTTGTCCATCCCAGGAATCTCATGCTTTACTCTAGAACCTTCGATACCAATTCTTTCAGCTAATCCTATAGCTAAAACATTTTCTTTTTCCATATCAATTAATTGATATTTTAGTGAAGAACTACCACAGTTAATAACCAATACTTTCATTGATAAGCCTCCTTAAAATCTAAAAATTTTTTCACTGTTAAGCAAATATCTGCTAACTATTTCTGTCGCTTTTGGAGTAAAAACTATATAGCTCCGAGCCTTTCGTTTTTGATAAGGTTTTCACTCGACAAATAATCTACCAATGACAAAAAATAATTAATACATATTTTACTTATCAGACTTAAATACACTTTTACAATAGAATTATATCAATATTTATATTTTGATACTTAACTATATAAAAATATGTATAATTTAATCGAGAAAAAAAGAAATTCACCCAATCATACTAATTATAAAATAACCATGAAATTTTTCAAGCTTAAATTGTGAATTTTTTAATTTTTTTTAAAAAAATAATCATGATTACGTGTAGGAATTTACTTATTTTGGTCTTTTTTAAAATATTTATGTAATGTTAAATATATAGTTTCCGCTTAGATAAATGCTTTCAAGTCATTGCAATTATAAGACATGGGTATACATTCTAAATGTGTTGTTGATTATTCTTAAGGCTTAAATTCAAATTATTCATAGAAATTTTAAAATTTTGATGCTTCCTTTTGATTCTAAACGATACATTAAATTCTTGACGTATCGTTTTGGCATGTCTTCAAATTTAATGAAAGCCTTATAGATCAAAACTACTTGCACCATTTCTAATTTTCCATGAATCATCTGGCTTATATGTTGTAAATCACATATAATTAGGGTAAACTTTTACTGTAATTAGTACTATTATAGAGATTCCAGTGAAAACTTTAACTTATACACATTAAAAACCCACAGAATCATCGGATATTTTAATATGTACAAATTAAGTTTCACTAGGAACTATATATATCTGGAGGTAAATATGAATGTAGTTGGTTTAATTACGGAATATAATCCATTTCACAATGGACATAAATATCACCTCGAAGCTTCTAAGATATTATCGGATGCAAGCCACTCTATAGCTGTTATGAGTGGTAATTTTCTTCAGCGTGGTGAGCCCGCACTATTGGACAAATGGGTACGTGCTGAAACCGCCGTTAAAGAAGGCGTAGACCTAGTTTTAGAACTTCCGACAATCTTTTCATGCAATAGCGCAGAATTTTTTGCCTTTGGAGGGATAAGCTTATTAAACTCTTTGAAGGTTGTCAATTCTTTTTGTTTTGGTAGTGAACTTGGAAAACTTGATGACTTACACCTAATCTCAGACTTATTAATTAATGAGCCTTTAGATTTCAAGTATCTTCTAAAAAAACATCTAGATAATGGGCTTACTTTCCCCTTAGCTAGACAAAATGCAATGAAGGAATACTTGGGTAATGAGCTTGAGAATATTAGTACACTTAGCTCACCAAATAATATTTTGGGTATAGAGTATCTTAAAGCTTTAAAGCTTTTGAAAAGTGGTGTTATTCCATTAACAATAAAGAGAATAGCGGCGGATTATAATTCCACAGAAATAAATGGCGAAATTTGTAGTGCCACGGCCATAAGAAACTTGCTAAAAGAAAACTATGCTTTTCTGGAAGACTTAAAAGCTGTTGTCCCGGATAACAGTTTCAAAACTATTAAAAAAGCAATCGAAGAAGGAAAAGGTCCTATTTTTGCTAGTGATTTAGAGCAAATTATTTTTTATAGACTCCGTACAATCTCCATTGATGAGTTAAAGCATATCCATGATGTAAGCGAGGGTCTTGAAAATAGATTAAAAAGTGGTGCCTCTTTGTCATCGACCTATAATGATTTAATTCATTTTTTAAAAACAAAAAGATATACTCGGACTAGACTGCAAAGAGCTTTAATAAAAGCAATTATTGGTATAACAGGCGACGACATTATATCCTCTTCAAAGAAAAATGCTCCACAATATATTAGAGTATTAGGCTTTAATAATAAAGGAGCCGCTTTGTTAAAGAGAATTAAACAAGAAAGTGACCTCCCTATCATAACAAATCTGAAAAGATATAGGCCTCAAAATGATATAGCCAGCAGAATGATAGCTATAGATAAAATAGCTACTGATATTTATACTCTTTTATATAAAAATGTAGATTTAACTAAAGGTGGTCATGACTACATTAGGAAGCCATTTATAAACCTGGATTATTCATGGAAAGTTTAAAACCGTGCAATGAATTTTGATTTCTAAGGCTTTCACCAAGCTCGAAGGCATACCTATACGGTACATCTGGAATTTGATAGAAGTCTTAGAACCAAAAGGATACAGCAGCGTTTTGAATTTTCTATGAATACTCCGGGTTAAAATAATCTAGAGTAATAAAATTTATTTATTTCAATATATTATAAGTATATCTTGGTTTAGGGAGGAAACTGTATTGACTAACTTTATTATCATCATGACAATAGTTTCTATCCTTTTCTTTTTAAGGATGAAATATCTAGATTTATATAAAAAAGTTAAATTTATTATTTTTGCATTAATTGTCTTTATAATGGTTTTTTATATCCTCATATACCCTAGCGAAATTATAGAAGCTACTCGTAGCGGCATTATATTGTGGGCTAATGTGGTCTTACCTTCCCTTCTTCCTTTTTTTATTGGAGCAGAACTCTTAGTTGGTCTGGGATTGGTAAAGTTTATTGGAGTTCTTATAGAGCCTATCATTCGCCCAATATTCCATGTCCCCGGAGAAGCCTCATTTATTTTTGCAATGAGCATAACATCAGGCTACCCTATCGGTGTCAAATTAACTTCAAATCTGAGAAGAAATAATGTTATTAGCCAATCTGAAGCTCAGAGAATAATCTCTTTTTGTAGTACATCTGGCCCATTATTTATGATTGGAGCTGTAGCTACAGTAACATTGTAATGTTTATCCCACTCAACCTCACTTCCCTTAGCTATAATTCTGGTTATTCCTTGAAACTAACTATCATTCTTATCCATATTGTCCTCAAATGATACTTCCACAGGATATGCACACTCTATAAGCATTTTTACGGGTTTAAAAAATAGTTTTCCTAAATCATAACTGCTTATATCATACTTAGAAACTTTTTCATCCAAGGTATCTATATCATCTTCTTTAAAATTTTCTGTTTTAGTTCCATCATCTAGTTTAAAATTAAAATATATTCTCATGGCAAGCCCCCTCTTGTTAATCATATTTTCATTGGGGTTTGTACTATTACCAAAAGTTTAGGCTCTTATTTTTTTGGCTAGCTTCTGATAGCTAAATACTAACAGCAAGACCTCGCAAGCAAAGTTTCACAGTCACATATCTTTAATTCATATATAAATATGTGGTATAATTGAGAACATGTTTATAGTAATAAGTATTATGTAATTCCTAGAATAAGGAGAGTTATTATGTTAGAGTTGAAAATCAAAAAAATCCATTCCGATGCAGTAATTCCTAGATATGCCCATGCTACCGACGCTGGCATGGACCTATATTCTATTGATGAAAAGACAATTGAAGCCGGCGAAACTGCTCTTATCAAAACTGGTATAGTAATAGAGTTGCCTAAGGATACAGAGGCTCAAATTAGACCTAGAAGTGGACTTGCTTTAAAATCATCAATTACTGTATTAAATACTCCTGGTACAATCGATGAGGGTTATAGGGGTGAAATATGCATTATTCTTATTAATCATGGTAAAAATGCTTTTAAACTAGAGAAACATATGCGTATTGCTCAAATGGTTATAAAAAGTGTTTTAAAAGTAACAGTAAATGAAGTTAGAGAGGTTTCAGAATCCGACAGAAATTTAGGTGGATTTGGTTCAACAGGCACAAAATAGTAATACATATATATACCACTGAAACACCCCAGGGCTGAACTCATGAGATATCTTTGTGAGTCGGCCCTTTTTTTCTACCCCTCCTTTGATTTTCTAAAAAACGAAAAAAATAGTTCTTTATCCTCCTATACATTCGTATTCTTTACTAACCTTATGATTTTAATATCAAAAAACAATTAGGTTAAAAGGGTGGTATTTATGGGAAAAGCCGCAATATATGCACGGGTTTCATCAAAGGAACAAGCTGAGGAAGGTGTATCTATCCCTGCACAACTAAAACAACTTAAAGAGTACGCAATGAGTAACGGTTATAAAACCTCATATGAATTTGTTGATCGCGGCGAATCTGCCAGGTCAGCTGATAGACCAGAGTTTCAAAATATGATAGCAATGGCTAAATTAAAACCCCGTCCCTTCGATATAATACTTATTCATAAGACCGACAGATTCGCAAGAAATCGCGAGGATTCTATTATATATAAGTCCCTTTTGCGCCGTGAATGTGGAGTCGAAGTTATTTCTATCACTGAAAATTTCGATGACTCTCCTACGGGGAAGATGATGGAGGGAATTATGGAGGTCGTAGCTGAGTTTTATTCTGCAAACCTTGCTAAAGAAGTAATGAAAGGAATGGAAGAGAAGGCATCTGAAGGTTGTGCCCTTGGCGAACCACCCTATGGCTACTTCATTGATGCTTCCAGCTCAAAATTTAGAATATATGAGCCTGAAGCTAGGGTTATTAGATATATCTATGGACAATATATCAATGGCTCAAGCCTAAGAGCTATAGGTATTGATCTTCGTCAAAATGGTTTGATAATGTTTGGTGAAGCTGCTCTGAAGAAAAAATCAAAGGCTGTAAAAGGTAAAGGTAAATATCAGGATAGAAAATTAAAGTGGCAGCCCAATTCAGTACGTCGTACACTTTCAAATATTTCATACCTTGGTGATTATGTATGGAATGGACATCTTATAAAAAACAACCATTCTAAAATTATATCAAGAGAAGACTTTGAAATGGTTCAAGATCTTTTATCAAAGAGACGTACTAGACGTAGACAAAGTCAAGACTATTTACTCAGGGGCCTTGTAAGATGTTATGAATGCGGCGGAGGGCTTTCACAACTTAATCAAAGCCATAAATTATCAACAACCGGCGAAGTGAAAATATATACCTCCTTAAGGTGTTCAAACCATGTAAGACTCAAAGTTTGTTATCCAAATCTTAATAAAATGAAAGATATTGAGGCTGAGTTCATGGAATTTTTAAAATATATAATTGAAAAGAAAGTTGATTTTACAAAACTTAATATAAAACAAATTAACGATAAAAGCATTTTAGATAACTACAATAGATTGAAAACAAAATATAGTAGTATGGCTTCTAAGTTCGATAGGCAAATGGAGGCCTTCCAAGCGGGCGTGATTGATTTAAAACAGCTTCAAGGGTACAAGGATATGCTTGAGGATGAAAAAAGGCGTTTAAAAGGTGAATTAGAAGATTTAAAAAGGAAAATGGATAGTACAGAATATGATTATTCTTATTTTCTTAAAAAGCTCACAACTGTGGCAACTATTATTGAAGATGATTCCCTTCCACTTGTTAATAAAAAAAATGCACTTAACTCTATTATAGATGAAATAAGGATTAGTGCAGTGAGGAATGTTATGGAAGTAACTTTTAAATTGAATTAAGCTATAGACGTATGATTGAGAAAGTTAACATTTCATAAAAATTAAACATTCCTACAGCTACAGCCATATTACAATGTTAATATAGCTGTAGCTGTAGGAATGTTTAATAACCCAAGTGTAGGACCATATATTATCTTCGCCCACTATTTAGGTGCAATTACAGTCGGCATCCTATTTAGATTTTTTAGTGTGAGTGATAAGTCTAGTTATCATAGAAACTACGAAAAAACCAATATATTTAAAAAGGCAATTGACGAAATGCTAAAGGAAAGACAAAAAGATGGAAGGACCATTGGTAAACTATTAGGAGATTCTGTTAGAGAATCTATATCTACCTTAGTTATTGTTGGAGGGATGATTGTTACTTTTTCAGTTTTAATACGAGAACTATATTTAATAGGCTTTTTTAATTATGTAATAGAAGCCACTAAGCTTCTTTCAATAGGCAAAATTAATATTCCTAGTGATATGGTAGAGGCCATACTCACAGGAAGTATTGAAATTACCATGGGTTGTAAAATAGCATCAGAGGCTTTAAAAACCTCTCCTATTATGCAAATCACACTGGCAACCATGATAATTTCTTGGAGTGGTATATCTGTTCATGCCCAAGCTGCTAGCATTCTTAACGATACAGATATAAACTTAAATTCCTATGTATTATCAAAATTTTTTCATTCCATTATATCGGGTATATATGTATATGCTTTCTTAAAATTTAATAATTTTAAATTTGATTCAATACCAAGTGAGGTTTTCTCCGAAGGAGTAGAAAACGTCTTTAACTATAGCTGGATAAACAGGTTGATTTTCTCTACCAATATGTTTTTTATAATTTTCCTTACACTAATTGTTGTTGGTACTTTAATAGGCATACTAAAGAAAAGTTGATTTATGTTCTTCCTATGTTTTAAACATGCCTATAATTTCATGTTTTTTAATTCTTCTCTATTAACTTTAAGTGTACCTAATATCTCCGACGTATTTTTTTCTAATGTGTCTAGAACCTCATCTGCATATTGCACTGATGCAATCTTGATATCCTTAGCTTGTTCTTCGGATATAGAAATAATTTCTCCAGCTTTTTCTTGAGCCAATTTAACTATCTCATCTCTTTCTGCTAATTCTTCTATTCGACTTTTAGCATTTTGAATTAGTCTATCGGCTTCTTGCTGAGCCTCAACTAGTATCTTATTTCTTTCTTCCTTTATCCATTGAGCTTGCTTAACTTCATCAGGTAACTGAATTCTAATTTCTTTGATTAATTCAGTTATTTCATCTTTATCAAGCAAAACCTTTCCCGAAAAAGGTATAGAAGATCCGTTCTCAATCATGTCCTCAAGCGTATCAATAAGTCTTAAAACATTCATCCAAAATCCCCCTTCATATCTTTTTTTTCATCCCTTCAATTACAACTTCTGGTACTAGTTCATCAATGCTCCCTCCGAATTTAAAAACTTCCTTTACAAGACTAGAGCTTAAGTATGAGTATTGACTATTTGTCATCATAAACATTGTTTCAACATTTTTGTCGAGCTTTCTATTCATTAGAGCCATTTGAAATTCATATTCAAAGTCTGAAACTGCCCTAAGACCCCTTACTATTACATTAACGTTCTTTTCCTTTGCGTAATCAATTAATAATCCTGAAAAACAATCTATTTCAATGTTATCCATATCCGCAGTAGCTTGTCTTATCATCTCAACTCTTTCACTCAGATTAAACATTGGATTCTTATTTGGATTGTTTGACACTGCAACAATAACCTTATTAAAAATCTCTGAAGATCTTTTTATTATATCTAAATGTCCATAGGTTATTGGATCAAAGCTTCCTGGGTAAACTGTACTTCTCATATTAATCCTCCTTGCAATAAAAAGAAACCATAGTAGTTCCATATTTTCTTTCTTTAAATTTTGTTATTTCTTTAACTGTTTCTGGCAGTATATCCTTTATATCATGCTCTATAACAATTATACCATCTATATTTAATAAGTTTAAGTCACTTATTTCTTCTAAGCAAGGAATAATAAAACCCTTTAAGTAAGGCGGGTCCATAAAGACTATATCAAACTGCTCATCATTATCCTTAAACATTTTTAAAGCTGAAACTGCATCCTTTATTATAAGCTTCATCCTACCATCTAGTTTAGCTTTATTAATATTCTCCTTTATAATAGGTTGGCACTTCCTATTTTTTTCTATCAAATATGCATATGCTGCTCCTTGGCTTACAGCTTCTATTCCTAAATTACCTGTGCCAGAAAAAAGATCTAATACCTTTGAATCATCGATATATGGAGCTATAATATTAAAAATAGATTCTTTAACCTTATCGCTAGTAGGTCTTGTATCCATACCCTTTAGAGCTTTCAATCTTACACCCTTTGCTTCTCCACTAATTATTCTCAATCTATACGCTCCTTTCAAGAATATATTTTAGCATAAATATAAAACCTGAACAAATATATTTATATAGTTCTAATAT
>JMSU01000198.1_pt1 | contig 21729 bp, 20 predicted proteins | sample 179011 | NCBI WGS metagenome assembly JMSU01 (sample SAMN02769580, study PRJNA246767) | bioreactor metagenome | isolation source: Culture-1 Bioreactor ArsB derived from microbial biomass from the upper 2 cm... | place: Germany: Bremen | collected day 87 after inoculation
CCACATTTTATTTTACTGCTAAAGGTGTATTGTCTGCTATACCTGTCTATCCTACCTTGTGTCTTATTGACGTTTCTTCTTTTTCTGATTTCTTGACATTCGTCAAATAGTTCTCTTGATACGATTGGAGGATGGTGGTCTTTGATGTAGTATTTTTCTGATTCTCCGAAGTTGGCTAGTCTTTTCTTGCTTAAGGGGTCAACGGTGAAGGACTTACCTGATAGTAGCTCTCCACAGTATTTTTCATTGGCTACGATACCTCTTACAGTGGAGTCTCCCCATTTGGTGTTACCCCTCTTGGTTTTGCATCCTCTTTTGGTTAGTTCTTTGGCTATGATATGACAGCCTACTCCTGTGACATAGGTTTCAAATATGTATCTGACTATTTCGGCTTCTTCTTCATTGATGGATAGTTCTTTTGTTTCTTTGTTATAGTCAAAGCCTAGACATCCATTAAATCCCACAAGTTCTCCTCTTTTCATTTTCATTTTGAGTCCAAGCTTCGTGTTGGCTGAGGCTGTTTCTACGTCTTGTTGGGCTACTGCACTCATGAGCACCATGCCCATTTCCCATTGATTACTTAAGGTATGGATATTTTCTTTTTCAAAGAATACGTCTACGCTATGTTCTCTTAGCTTTCTGGTGTATTCTATCATAGTTAGGGTATCTCTTGCGAATCTTGATATGCTTTTTGTGAGGATAAGGTCTATTTTACCGTCTAGTGCATCTTGTATCATTCTTTGGAATTCTAGTCGTTTCTTTACGCTTGTTCCTGTTACGGCTTCATCTGCATAGATGTCGACTAGCTCCCAGTCGGGATTGGCTTTTACCAATCCCTCATAGTGAGCTATTTGTGATTTGTAGCTTATGAGCTGTTCTTCTGAATCTGTACTTACTCTACAGTAGGCTGCTACTCTTTTTTGCCCCACTTCTTTTCCCGTTCTTCTATTAATATTTTTAGTAGGTTTAATTACTTGAACTTCCACAGCTTGTCTCACCTCTTTTCAATATATATTCCTATTAGTTAGTTACTATTATATATGATGTTGGTTTATTTATCCAGTATTTTTTTGTTTTTTATTTTTATATTCTTACTTCTATTCTTACTCTGCAAGGCTATCTTTACTTGGTTGTACTCCTTTCTTGTGATGAGTCCTCCATCAAGTAGTCGTCCTAGCATAGCAAGCTGAGTAGCGTATTTCATCAGTTTATCCATGTTTGTCCTCCCACTTGATGATCTATCTATTACTAGTTTGTAGTTGCTTATTTACTTGGATACGGATAGTCTATACCTCATTTTCTTTTTTATTTTGTATCTTGTTAAGGGTTTCTAATATTTCAGCCAGTAATTCCTTTGCTTCTGTTAAATCAATGTGTTTTATGTTGCCTTGGTGTGCAAGCATAACACCATGATTTATTTTATCACCGATTTCTTTAAGTCGTGGTGTGTAGGGTGTTAGGTCCTCGATTATGGTTACTTTTCCTTCTAAGGCTCTTTTTCTTCCATAGGCACTTAGGGTTAGTTCTTCTCTTTTTGCATTTCTAAGGATTGTATTGTATTCTACTTGGGTTAATCTTGCACTGATCCATCTTGTCTTGTTTATGGTTATCACTCCTTATGATTTCGAGGGTATGGGATACTTCCCATCTGCCATTTTATTGGCATAATTCATCTGTTTGTGGTACAAACAGGAAGCTTGCCATCAACTAGGGTTGATGTTATGATACTATTTTCGGCTATGTTGTTCAGTTATTGGCTGAACGTTTTACGATGTAAGAATAATGGATATTGAAAAAGAATTATTAATCGTTGATGATGCCAATATAGAGTTTTTATTTATTGAGAAACATATGTATGGTACTCTTTGCCCAGTTTTCTCCTGTTGCTTGTCCCATTGCTTTGGCTATTTGAGAGTAAGACATACCCCTTGCTTTAAATTCTGAGATAAGCCGTAGATTCTTTTCTGTTTTCCTTGATGGTCGTACAACTGGCTTTTGTACTGTGTTTTCTAGCGTTCTATACTCCCTTAATAGCTTGTTATATCTCAGCAGTAGTTCGTTATACTCTTCTTGATTCTTCTGCAATAGTTCTTTGTATTTTTCAATATCCTCTTTATCTACTGTAGTCACACAGAGCTTGATGTTCTGATGTTTTAACTGTGCTATCTGTTTATCCTTGGCTTTTATTCTTTCTTGTAGGATGGCTATATCTTCTTCTGCTTTTTTAAGCTGTTCAGTATCATTTGAACCGAATATATTGAATGCCATTATCATCATGCCTCCCTTTTTTGAATGGTTTACATTTCCATATCCCATTCTTCATCGTCATGTTGTTCAGTTATTTGTTCCTGTTGATAGATATTGGTCATACCGAATCTTATGTTTATGCTTTCTTGGGCTAGGTTATAATTGGCTTCATCTAGGCTATAATAGATGTCTAATGGTGATATCCCCGTATCTGAATAGCCGTTGTAGAGGTTAAATCCTAGTTTTATTAATGCTTTTGAACTGGTACTAAAATCTACATCACTGGCTGTTAGACATTCAGGGCTAATCATGTGTTCGCTAAAGTCATAAATGTTGTGACGTTTTTGATATAGGTCATGATTACCTGATAGGATGTAGAACAGGACTTGTCGTTCTACATCTTTTAGATGCATAGCATCCTCCGCTACTAGATGCATAAAGCGTTGTTGGTGTTCCTCATTTTTGAATAACATTATTTACAGCTCCTCTCTAGTTTATTTTGAAAATAATTATTTTACCCTCCACTTTATAGGACAGTTCAGAAGGGTTTGTAAACCACTCCCTATAGGACAACGTCAAAAAAACTAAGAGACCCTATGCTATCATAGAGTCCCTTAGTTTAGTGTGGAGTTTTTTCAGCCTTTTTGTAATTGCCATTTTTGATACTTCAAAGATATCCCCTATTTCTCGATGGGTATATTCTTCATAGTACTTATACGTTATAAGTCTTTTTCCATCGGTATCAAGTGTAGCAATAGCACTTCGCAGATTTTCTAAGGTCAGGTTCTTCAAAGCAGTTTCTTGGGTGTTATAGTTACCAGTTACATATCTGTCTAACATCGGTTCAAGTTCACCTTTACTAAGATGCCTACGATCAGAACGTCCCTGTGCTTCTATTTTCCTCCGATCTGCTTCAAGAAATTCTGCGACCTTCTTTGGCACTGAAATATCTCTTTTTTCGTAAGTTATTTTTACGTTCATTCTCTTCCCTTCTACTCAATGCAAAAGGGTACACATGATGTGTATCACCAGCTGCTGTAGCCAATTTTACAGCGGAATAGCATGGCTCATTTATTTACTAGGTTGGGTAAATGGCATGCTATTAGGGTTACATATAATATGTAATCCCTCTGGTTAAGATTATTTTATTTTTTGAGGATTAGTGCTATGTCCTCAATTTTATTTTATCATAGTTCGGATTGGGTGAAAATCAAATCTTATTTTATTTGATCCAACTGGTTCTATAATATGAGTTCGAGATAAATAAATATCCTCACTACTTCGATTGGCTCTCATAAATGCAACTGCTTTATATTGAAGATGATGTGCTGCACGAAGTGTTGCTAACTACTAAACAATCAATAATAATTATAACGCCATTCAAGATATCTATCACTTACAAATTCAGGTAATTGAATCTTATCAGTAAAATTCATGTAGCTTATGTCCTTCTTTACTTCCTCATTATAATGTATGCTACCGTCAGGTAATATCCGAATTTTATTTGCATCATATAAAGTATGTAAATCTGCCCGAAGACACAATCCATTGGAAATCAAGTCTGGACCTTCATAACTTACTGGTTTAATGTGTGCTGCCTGTAATACTTGCGTAATACTAGTACCACTAATAAGACATGTTGCTCCGTATGCCTTAAGAATATTTTTTCTAAATTGACTTTGATAAGGACGTACAAAAATTTCTCTTACCATTCGTCTACGATCAATATTCTCAAGTATTTTCGTCTCATTTATCTCCAGTATTCTTGTTCTTAGAGCTTCTCCTTTATTATCATGTATATTACTAACTGCTCCTTTAAATATCTCTCTTACCTCTGCAGGTTCTATAGAATCTAAAAAGAATCTGTCCTCTCCCCCAACTCTAATTTTATTACAATATCCGTAATGATCTAGAAACAGCAAAAATTCAGCAGCCATTCTTCTATCATTTGCTCTAGGAGTACAGTTTGGCCAATCAGAAATATCTAAATGCCCCTCTCTGACCGCAAATATAGCCTTTGTATACTCGTTTAAGCAACAATTTACACCTGACAAGGGTATGACAATATCACATAATTCGTCTTTTGTTAAATATCCTTGATTATTGCCACTTTCTTCAATTAAGTTTGAGAGAATTCGGAGAATCAGCTCAAGTGGCTTAATCCTCACTCCTACTTGATCCCACTTTAGTATGGTTTCATTTGTTTCAATATACCTATTTGGTAATTCAAGTGTCTGTATTGTGTATGCAGAAAATTCTGTATGACTAAAATAGCCACTTGCTACTTTTCTCCCAAATTCAGATATGCTAATTATTCCTCTTGGGCTTTCTCCTAATAACCCCAATGCTTTCCAGTATTGTTGTGAGTTTCTAAATAAGTTCCTTTCCGGAGTCCTTGCCAACGTGACTGAAGGATGTAAATCAACCTCTATTCTTTTTAAATCTATGTAGACTTCATTAGACGCAAATCTTAGATTTTCATTTTTCATAAGAACCTTTAGAACACCTATAAAAACAGAAGGCACCAACAAACCTTCTGTTGGTGTATGTGCTGCCCATCTCCACTTAAATCCATCAAACGGCAGCCTTGGTTTTCCGTTCATTTTCTACCTCCTTCAATACACAATATCTATTGAATTCTGCAGCTAAATGTCTAGCTAACTCTGGAGGAACTGCATTGGCAACTTGTCTATAACACGATGACCTCGTACCACTAAATTCATAGTCAATCGGAAATGATTGAACTATTGCAAGCTCTCTTACTGACATTCTTCTATGGTTATTAGGATGATGAAGAACTACAACACCACCTTTAGAGTCACCTCTTCCCGTCACCGTAGGTGCTGGTTTTGAGGCATCTATCTCACGATTACCTATATAACCATTAAATTTTAATTTGAACTTTGAATATGTATGGTTTAAGAGTGAATGCTCCTCTTCTGGTTCAGGAACATTTTGTAATGCTTCACCGACACTTATCCAAGAAATGTCAAATTTTTCACCATGTGTTGCTTCTGGAAAATAGTATTCAAAATCAATATCTTCTCTTACTCCTACAACAAATACACGATATCTTTTCTGAGGAACTCCATAATCTGCTGCATTTAGCACCCTATATTCAACCTTATAACCTGCATCATTAAAATCTTTTAATATCATCTTGAATACTGAACCATCTCCTAGAGATAATATACCTTTTACATTCTCTGCAAGAAAAAATTTAGGTTTCTTATCTTTAATAATTCTAAGCATCTCTAAATATAGCGTATTTCTTTTATCTTCTGTATTCCTTTTAACATTTGCAACAGAGAATCCCTGACAGGGAAATCCTCCTATCAATATATCATGATTAGGAATCATATCTGAGTTTACTTCATCTATACTTTTTTCTACAATATGATTCCCAATATTATTTCTATATGTTTGAACAGCATCCGAATAGTAATCGTTTGCCCATATTATTTCATGACCAGCTTTACAAAAACCTAAGTCAAGTCCACCCGCCCCCGAAAATAATGAGACAACTTTCATTCTTCGTCCTCCAATTCTTTTAATTGATCCCCTAGCCTCTCTGCGAAAAGAACAGGAACTGCATTACCTACTTGTCTATAACATGACGACATCGAACCTACAAATTCAAAATCAATAGGAAATGATTGTATTATAGCACTTTCTCGTACACTCATTCGCCTTTTATTATTAGGATGTTGTATTGCACATACGCCACCTTTACCATTTCCTCTTGCAAGTATAGTTGGAGATGGCTTCAACGGATCTGTTTGCCTGTGTCCAGTAAAATTCCTATTCGTAATTTTATACTGCGAATAAACATGATTTTTCAAAGTATTATCTTCATCAGGATCAGGTATATCTTTAAGTACTTCACTTATTGAAATCCATGATAATAACTGATGATTTTTCTTTGGTTTTGAGGTATGGGTTGGATTTGGAAAGTTAAATGACTTTTTCAGATCCTTTCTGACTCCAACAATTATAACCCTAATACGAGTTTGTGGCACTCCATAGTCTGCAGTATTAAATTTTCTATATTCAACATCATAACCAGCCCTTTCAAAGTCATTCACTATCTTCTTAATTACTTCACCATTTCCCAAGCTCAAAATACCCCGTACATTCTCTGCAACAAAATATTTAGGTTGTTTTTCTTTGATGATATCTCTAAAATATTGGTACATAATATTCCTTGAATCATCAATAGAACGGTTTAAATTTGCGATAGAAAAACCCTGACATGGAAATCCTCCAACAATCACATCTGCATTCGGAATCTTATTAATATCAATAATTGATATATCTTGGCACATGATGTGATTCCCAATATTTAATCTATACGTTTCACATGCATCTTTGTCAATATCATTTGCCCAGACTATATTATGACCTGCTTTGATAAGACCTAAATCCAATCCTCCTGCTCCAGAAAACAATGATACTATTCTCATAAAAGCCTCCTATATAACATTGCCATTATACACTAATTTGAATAAAAAAACAACATGACCGAACACATGTTCACGTCATGTTGTTATTATACAACAAACACCATATTATATCAAGTCTAAACATGTAGTGTGTTTCAACCTTTGCATCATCATATTATCAATAACCTTAATTCTAGCCATCCTCTCTGCTGATTCTGTAACAGTAAGATATATAAATTTCATCTTTTAATATATGCTATTTCATTTATATACTATTTCATTCAACACAACTTCTTCAGCCACACCTCTAGCAATATTATAATACCCAACCCTTTCCATAAACCCACAATCCTTAGATATAGGATTCTTCTTTAAATACTGCTCCTCAATCAACATAGCCCTCTCATTAGCTTCATCATTAGCCATATGACAATGCTCTATCAACTCACCACTCACAAGCAATTCTCTATACATATAAGACTTATGCTCTTTAAGATATCTAAGTCTCATTCGCCCATATTTCCCTAGCGATCTCTCATCATACTTCACATCATTAGAAATCTGTATCTTAGGATATAATATCCCATCAACTTCTTCATACTCTAGTTCAACAGGCTTAAACTTACTCATCTGAAAGCACCTCCATCATCATCCTAGTACCAATTCTAAACCCTTCAATAAAGGTTTCAAGATAATAATATGAGTCTCTTTCATTGCGTGTCGTTAGTAATTCATCATAAAGTCTAAATTCAGCTTCACTCAGCCTACTTGTAAACTCCTCGTCTAATTTACTAACCTTTCCACTAATCTGTTCAAATCCTTCTCCTCTTGGTAAAACCCCTTCATCCCGATAGATTTCACCATAATACAACATTTCTAACATACGCTTCATTCAAATCACCTTTCTTATTTTTTATTTAAAAGGTAATCCAAACAAAAACATCCTTATATCCACTCACGCCCTACCTTAGTTCAGTACTAACTGAACATATCTACTCAGTACCTATTTTGATAGCAATACGCACCGTAATTTCTCGATTAAAGTTCTTATTTCTGAAATTCGCTATGTCAGTACTAAAAGTACAATAATCGCAGAAGTGTGTAAATTCCTTGATTATTAAGAGTCTTGACGATAGAGTACTGTCACTGTCTCCACGTGTGTGGTGTGAGGAAACATGTCAACAGGCTGTATCTCTACAGTCCTATATCCTAATTCATCCAATATTTTCAAGTCCCTTGCCAAAGTACTTGGTTTACAAGAAACATAAACTACCCTTTCAGGCTGCATCATAGCTATGGTTTCCAAGACTACCCTATCACAGCCCTTTCTTGGAGGATCAACAACTACTACATCTGCCCTTAGCCCCTCCTTGTATAGCTTTGGTACTACCTCTTCAGCTTTACCTACAAAAAATTCAGTATTCTCCATATTATTTAACTTAGCATTTTTCTTAGCATCATTTATTGCTGCATCTATTACCTCTATTCCATATACTTTTTTTGCCTTCTGCGCTAAAAATAGCGATATACTCCCTATTCCACAGTATATGTCAAACACAGTTTCATCTCCGCTCAGGCCAGCATACTCTAATGCCTTATCATATAGTACCTTAGTTTGGAAGGAATTAACCTGGAAAAAGGATAGCGGTGAGATTTCAAACTTTAAGTCACCTATGTAGTCCACAATCTTGTCTTGACCATATAATGTTTTACATTCACGCCCTAGTATTACATTGGCCTTCTTAGTATTTATGTTCTGAACTATGCTTTTTATTTGAGGGATTTCTTTTATTAACTCGCTAATTATTTCATCCTTAAATGGAAGCTTTGTACCATTAGTAATAATTACAACCATCAAGTCCTCAGATGCATAGGAAACCCTTGTAAGTATATGCCTTAGAAGGCCTTTGCTAGTTTTTTCATCATATATGGATATTTTATTTTTTTCAATAAAGTCTTTGAAGATCTTTATGAGTTTACTATTTATATCATGCTGAATTTTACAGCCATCTATGTCAACAATATTGTGCGTACCCTTTTTATAAAAACCTATTAAAGATTTTCCTTTTTTCTTCCCGATAGGAAATTGAGCCTTATTTCTATAATTAAATGGTGTTCCCATTCCTAATGTATCATGTACCAGAATCCCTTCTAGTTCACCTATTCTTTCAATACTAGACTCTACTTTATCTTTCTTCATCTCAAGCTGCTTACCATAATCAATACTCTGTATTTGACATCCTCCACAGTCATCTGCAAATGGACAGATAGGAGTGACTCTATATGGAGATTTTTCTTTGATTTCAATAATCTTTCCAAGTGCATAGTTTTTCTTTACCTTTACAGCCTTTATCATTATTTTGTCCTTGGGTATTCCTCCATCTACAAAAACATTGAATCCATCTATTTTCCCAACTCCTTCTCCACTTTCCCCAATATCGATTATTTCAAGAATGTATTTTTTCCCTTCTTCCACAGGTATATTAGCCATATATATTACCTCCTATTAAGTTAATGATTATATTAAATCAGTCTTTAAACTTTTCAGATTACTCTTTTTCGATTCTATCATATGTATCCTTAATAATTTGATGAAAATGTCTGTATTCCTTTAGACTCTCTTTCGAGTCCTAGGAAAATTTCCTCAAAATGTTATTCAGAATTGTATAAAAATAGCAAATTTTTCAAAAATGATTTATAATATGTTTATAAGGCTTGTCTTAGGAGTGTGGTAATGTGCGTAAAACTATTTTAAATCTATTTTTAATTGTTATTATCTGCTTTTTATCCTCCTTTATCCCGTTAAATAATTCTTATTTTAAAATTCCACAAAATATCATACCAAACTTTACACTAAGTAAACCATCAAAAATCACTGAGGCCATTAGCGGTAGTTATGAAACAAATTTTAATGATACGGAGCTCTATAATCCAACTCATATAGAGTTTACCATGATTGGTGACTTTGATAAAGGAACTTTTTTCTTAGGCGATAGTCATGATATGGTTTTAGAGGTTTTTAAGGAGGATCATTTAATAAAAAGATATTCTAATACTGAATTTATAACTGGTTTGATTAATACATCGGACAGGGATTATGAGCTTAAATATTCTTGTGATATTTCCCAGGAAAACTTAAATTTAAATCAAGGCCATTATGAATTCAAATTTCACTCTACTGCTGAAAGCTTTAAAGAAGTGGCTCCATTTGAAATATCTGTATATTATCTAAGCACTTCTAAATACATTTCAGCAAAGGATACTGTTGAAGAAGGTCAAACATATATAACTCTATACTTCCCCGATAAAAACTATGAATATCTAGTTCCCATTTCTCGTAAAATACATGATTCTAATAAATCTATTAGAACGGTCATTGATAATCTGCTTTTAGTGCCTAAACCAGCATTGGCCTTAACTACAGGGTCTCCAGTCCCTAAAGTTCCGGAGGTATGGGTTAGTAAAGGAATAGCAACACTTCATCTTCCTTGGGATATTGGAGTATACGACCAAGGCTCAGCTGCCAGTCAATTTGCTTTGAACTCTTTTGTAAATACTTTGACTTCCATAGACGGAATCGACAAGGTACAATTTCTGAGAAACGGGAAGAAAGTTGAAACCTTCTTCCATGGGACCTATGTTAAGGAGCCCTTTGAAAAAAGTAGTTCTCCAAAAGTTTATTTAGGCCTTCAAACAAATAACGATCGAATTTTGCTTGTTCCAATTGATAATGTCAAAAATACATTTAGTATAGACCAATTAGTTCCAAATACATTTAGTTCTTTGAAAAATGGTGTAATAAATGATATCTATCATGAAAATTTACTTCCTGTAGTTCCTAGTACTGTAGAGCTTATAGATTATAATTACATTGATAACCTTTTAACTTTAAATCTTAGTAAGGACTTTCTATCAGTCTATAATAAGAGAGATGACCTTCAAAAAAATGATGTTAGATGGTATGTTATATTCCTTCACCAGTATTCCTGGTGTTTCAAAGGTTTCTATAACAGTCAATGGGAATACAATTGATTCCTTTAATGGAACATCTATTTCACAATCCATGTCAGCCCCTAGATTTATCAATATTGAAGCTGACTAGTCTAACTCCCAGATTATTTATTTCTTTTCCCATAACTAGATCTTATCTATAGAATAATTTAAAACAAAAAAATTTGGCGCCCGAGGGCGCCATTTAATATATTAGAATCAGTTACACATCGTAAACATATTACGAAGTATAAACTACTCCTTTAAATTATAATACATAATTGTTAACTTTATACATATTTTTTTATTTTTTTTTATTTTTTTATTTTTTTTGAATAACTTAAAGTCTTTGTGCTTTATTATATACTGCTTATTTAACACATTGCTCTAAAATATCCCATACTTTTTTGTTTACTTTTCTAATTCTAACTGGCTTAAGTTCCTTATTTACAAAGGCGTGAATTGTTTTTCCCTTGGCTAATAGTACATCGTCTTCCTTCCTTATGACTTCATAGTCAAAGGTAATCCTTACACCCTTTAATGAATCAATCTTGGTTCTAATAAAAACCTCGTCAAAATATTTGGCTGGTTTAATATACTCACAATGACTTTCAGTAACAGGCAGTATTATACCTTCTTGTTCCAGCCTCTTATATGTATATCCCAGAGAATCAAAAAATTCCGATCTACCAACTTCAAACCATGTATAGTAATTACCATGATATACTACTCCCATTTGGTCGGTTTCTCCATATCTGACTCTGATCATTGCATCATTTGTGTACATGTGATCCTCCTCCTCAGTTGACTACTGGTTAGTAGCTACTAAAGGACTCTTGCTTTTCCACTATATACTAATCCTCTTATTGCGTCAACTGTAACTACTTGTTCATTTTCCAGTAGATCTATACAATTTTCAGCACCAACTATAACAGGTTTTCCTAAACTTAATCCCACTATCGCTGCATGGGATGACAGCCCACCTTCTTCTACTATAACAGCTGATGCTTTCTCTATATATTTTATCATATCTTTATCAGTAGCAACAGTCACTAATACATCTCCATCTTCAAATTTTGATTCGAGTTCAGAAGCTGTTTTAGCATTACACACCTTTCCTGAAGCAGCATTTTTACCTACGCCCATACCTTTAATTAAAATTTCTCCAACTATATCAACTTTAATAAGGTTTGTTGCTCCAGCTACACCAACTGGAACTCCAGCAGTAATAACTACAAGATCTCCACCATTAATATATCCGTATTCTCTTGCCTTTTCAACTGATAAATCAAAAATTTCATCAGTTGACTTTGCTTCCTTTGTTAAAACCGGTTTAACTCCCCATATTAATATTAGCCTTCTCAACACTTCTTCTTTAGTTGTAGCAGCAATAATTGGAGCCTTTGGTCTAAACTTAGAAACCATTCTAGCAGTAAATCCTGAAGAAGTAGCAGTTATAATTGCAGAAGCACCTAAATCATGGGCAGTAGTGCATGTTGCATGGCTAACAGCATAGGTTACGCTAGTTTCTTTATTAGCTGCACCTTTCTCTAATATCGCTTTATAGTCTAATGACTGCTCTGTTCTTTCAGCTATATTAGCCATGGTTTTAACAGATTCTAAAGGATATTTACCTGCTGCTGTTTCACCGGATAACATTATAGCATCTGTTCCATCAAAGATTGCATTTGCTACATCAGTTACCTCAGCTCTTGTAGGTCTAGGATTTCTCATCATTGAATCAAGCATTTGAGTTGCTGTAATAACTGGTTTACCTGCCGCATTACACTTTCTTATCATTTCCTTCTGTGCTAATGGAACCATTTCCGTTGGTATTTCAACACCCAAATCTCCTCTAGCAACCATTATTCCATCGGATACATCTATGATTTCATCTATATTATCAAGTCCCTCTTGATTCTCAATTTTTGAAATTATTTGTATCTGATGAGCGTTATTCTTCTCTAAAACTCTTCTAATAGCGTGTACATCATCTGCCTTACGAATAAATGAAGCTGCTATAAAATCGATCCCGTTATTAATACCAAATTCAATATCGCTTATATCCTTAGCCGTTACAGCAGGTAGGTTTATGCTTACACCAGGAACGTTTACGCCTTTTTTATTCTTAACTGTTCCACCATTCTTAACTTCACATTTAATTTCTTTATCGTTAGGTATATTAATTACCTCTAGCTCTATTAATCCATCATCTATAAGTATATTATCACCGATTTTTACGTCCCCAGGTAGTTGATCATAAGTAATCGTACATCTGCTTTCATCTCCAGCAACTTCTTCAGTAGTTAAAATAAATTCTTGTCCTTCTACTAATTCCACTGCTTCCTTAGCAAATTTTCCTGTTCTTATCTCCGGACCCTTTGTATCCAATAGAATTGCTACAGGATTATCTAGTTCACGCCTAACTTCTTTAATCATATTTATTCTTTGAAGATGTTCTTCATGATCTCCATGGGAAAAATTCAGCCTTGCAACATTAAGTCCACTTTTAACCAAACTTGAAAACATTTCCTTAGATTCACTTGCTGGGCCAATTGTACATACTATCTTTGTTTTTCTCATACTTTCACCTCATATTTTTATTTATTGTTATATTGACAATATTTTAGTAAGTTCATACATATCTTTATCAATCTCTTTTTCAACAGAAAGAGCTTCTTCAATATCTTGATCAACTATTTTATTTTCTTTGATTCCAACAACCTTTCCTTTTTTTCCTTCAAGAAGAAGTTCCACACTCTTAGCCCCTAGCCGACTAGCCAATATCCTATCCTGGGCAGTAGGAGTCCCGCCTCTCTGCAAGTGTCCCATTATAGTTACGCGAGTCTCTATGTCAGTTCTTTCTTGTATCTCATTGGCTATATCATATGGTTTGCCAACGCCCTCAGCTACTATTATTATACTATGAAGCTTGCCTCTATTTCTACCACTAATTAACTTTTTACATATTTCATCCATGTTAAAGTCCATTTCTGGAATAATTATATTCTCAGCTCCACCAGCAAGTCCTGCATATAAAGCTATATCACCACAGTGTCTCCCCATAACCTCAACGATATTTGCTCTTCCATGGGAGGATGAAGTATCTCTCAAATTACCAATTGCATTTACAACTGTATTAACAGCCGTATCAAAGCCAATTGTATAGTCCGTGTAACCTAAGTCATTATCTATAGTTCCTGGTATACCTATAGTAGGAAAACCACTCTCACTTAATTTTTCTGCACCTCTAAAGGAACCATCTCCACCAATTACAACTAGTCCATCAACACCGAAAATCTTCAATACATCTAATGCTTTTTGGAATCCTTTCTCAGTCATGAATTCTTTACTTCTAGCAGATCTAAGTATAGTTCCACCTCTATGAATTATGTCTCCTACAGAGGAAAGATTCATATCCTCCATATCTCCTTCTATAAGACCTTGGTAACCTCTTTGAATACCTACTACTTTTAAACCTTTAAATATTGCTGCCCTCGTTACAGATCTAATTGCAGCATTCATTCCTGGAGCATCTCCTCCACTCGTTAAAACACCAATTTTTTTCACCAAATCACTCCTTACAAACATTCTTTATTTAATAAAATAATTACATTATTACCATAGAAAAAACTAATATATAAATCATCTCAAACTCTTTTTTTTCAAAAAAGTAGAGAGTACACCTACAAATAACTATCGGCTATATAATTTGTCGAAACCTCTAATACTATTCAATTTATTTAAAGTTGTATTAAAATATAATGACAGGTAACGAATCCTTACTTAAGTAATATTTCATATAGAAAAGTTAAATATATATAATACGATAAACATCTCATATTCTGGGGATTTGACAGCCAAGGCTTCTGAGGATGATAAATCTTCGGAATGTAATAGATTTTTCGTAATTTATATAGTAGTTAACAAGGGAAGCAAGCATTAGCGCTTCCCTATTTAATTTCAAAGTAGAAATTTCAAGATTAATCACTTGCTTTGAAAAAAGCCTTTTCTAACACATAGAAATTTATAAACCTTATAAAGCTATGTATATAGGCAAAGTCGACATTGAGAATCTTTATTATAAAAATCTTCATCAATGCTGGATTACATTCAATCTAGAGCAGAAATCGACAGAACCTGAGTTTGCAAACAATAAATTTCCATTATTAGTATTCATCACTTATCACACTATGCGCTTCATCCGCCTCACATTCAGGAACTAATAGTTCGAATATTGCGTCTTCCAATTTTCCTGTCTTTTTAACCTTAACTAAAAAGCCTTCTGAATTCAGTTTATTTTGTACTCTTTGTGCATCTTCTTCTTGGTGTGCAACATAAATGACAGTCCACATACAAGTCTTCCCTTCTGAAACTTAATTTTGCTTTATATTTTAAAGCATTTTTCACAAAATTTCAATAGAACATACCATACAATTATTATAGTATAAATTTTATATAAAGCTCCAATTTTTTTATAGCACATAGAAAATCATAGATTTTTTTGTGATTATTGATATCTACAATTTCCGTGATGTGTCTCAAAAGCTAAGTTATGAGTATTTTTTTCTTAGCAAACTTTTTTTTATAATGTATAGAGAGATCCTTTACCTATGTTAATAAATCTGCAAAAATCATATTTGTGAATTTTTCTTAATATAATATACACCATTTATTATTCTCATAAAGGAGGCTTTCTATTGAACGAAATCGTAAAAAAATGATGTTTGATAGAGGTGCAACAATTTAAGCCATTGCAGGCTTAGTTTATTTTCTTCAATCAAAATATTGTAATTTAACAATAGATGAATGTATAAATAGCGCTGATAAAGTTTTAGAAAAATGAGAGGTTCAATTCTAACATACATCTGCAGGAATCGCCGCTGAAGCATCAGCTAAAATAGTCCATTCAAAGAGCAGTTAGCAAACTTTTATTGAATCTTTACCTATTATTGTCCTTAATTCTTTAATAATCTCTTCATCAATATCCACCCATAAATCTTTGTCAGCTAACAATTTGATTTTTTCCGATTCAATATATATGTAAACCGGAGTTTTCCCTCTTCTTTTTTGTAAAACATTCTTTATTCTATTCATTACTTCATTATCTCTATCTGATAATTTTAGATATAGCTTTTTTGTCTCTATGTTTTTTTCTTTATTGAAGATGATTTTCTTCTACTTGAAATCAAATTTATGTTTTCATCTGTAAGAGGAACTATGTTGTCTGCAATTATCTTTGGTTCCTCATCTTCTTTTAAATTTATCTTACCTACAACAATAACAATACTGTCTTCATACAAATGTTGAACGCATCTATCATAAACTCCTGGAAAGGCAATAACTTCTATGGTTCCAAAGAGATCTTCCAAGGTTAAAAAAGCCATCAAGTTATTATTTCTAGTTGTTTTATCTTGCTTTTTCATTACTATGCCAGTAATTATTATTTTTGAACCATCCTTTAGTCCAAGACTACTATTCTCATCTTGCATTTCCTTTAAGTCATTTGACTTAACGGTAGCAACCTTATTTATTAGTTCTTCATATTCAGAAAGGGGGTGTCCACTTAGATAGATACCGAGCATTTCCTTTTCAAAGCCTAACAGATATTTATCTGAAAACTCTTTTACATCGGGAAGAACATCGTGTTTCATATTTTGTGGTAAAGTATCATCGAAGGAGTTAAATAATGATACCTGTCCCTCTATGTTTCTTCTTCGATCTTGATGAATACCTTCAATTATCCTTTCATAACCTGCAAGAAGCCCTGCTCTAGTAACATTTAAGCCATCAAAAACTCCGGCTTTAATCATACTTTCCACTGCTCTTTTGTTCAATTCCCTTGTTTCAATACGCTCACAAAAATCAATAAAACTAGCAAACTTTTTACTTTTTCTTGCTTTAACGATTGCTCTTATAATTCCATTTCCTACATTTTTTATAGCTAATAAGCCAAATCTAATTTTATCCCTAGAAACTGTGAACTTAGCAAAACTCTCATTAATACTAGGTGGTAGTATCTCAATCCCCATCCTTTTGCAATCACCTATATATTCTGCAACCTTCGAAGAATTTCCCATTACACTTGTCATAAGAGCTGCCATGAATTCAACTGGATAATGATGTTTAAGATATGCAGTTTGATAAGATAAAACAGCATAGCTTGCAGCATGACTTTTATTAAAGGCGTATTTTGCAAAATCAATCATGTCGTCAAAGATTATGTTTGCAGCTTCCTCATCCACACCATTTCTAATACATCCAGCTATCTCAACATTCCCATCCTCATCGATTTTCCCATTAATGAAATACTCTCTTTCCTTCTTCATAACATCCATCTTCTTTTTTCCCATGGCTCTTCTTACAAGGTCACTTCTTCCAAAGCTATAACCTCCTAGTTCTCTAACAACTTGCATAACTTGCTCCTGATAAACTAGACAACCATAGGTAACTTTTAGTATGGATTCTAATTTAGGATGTACATAAGTTACTTTATCTGGATGATTTTTATTTTTAATGTATTTAGGAATTGAATCCATGGGTCCTGGTCTAAAAAGAGATACACCAGCTATAATATCCTCAAGAAACTCGGGTTTTAGTTCCTTCATAAACTGACGCATTCCAGAGCTTTCAAGCTGGAAGACGCCCAGGGTTTCCCCACTGCTTATTAGCTCATATGTCTTAGAATCATCATAAGGAATTTTTTCTAAGTCAATATCAATTTGTCTATTAAGTTTTATAAGTCTTACTGCTTCTTTTAGTACCGTTAGGTTTCTTAGTCCTAGGAAATCCATTTTCAGAAGCCCTAGTTCTTCTAATAAATTCATATTAAACTGTGTAGTTACATTGTTATCATGCAAGTATAAAGGAACGTATTCGTTTACGGCCATTTTTGATATAACTACACCTGCTGCATGGGTTGAGGCATGTCTGGGCATACCTTCTACTGCCATTGCGACATCTATCAGATATTTTGCATCTTCATCATTTCTGTATATATCCTTTAGCTGTGGATTCAATTGTATAGCCTTTTCTATAGTTATTCCTAACTGATGAGGAATCTGTTTAGCTATCTTATCTACATCTCCATATGACATATTTATTGCTCTTCCTACATCTCTTATGGCTCCCCTAGCAGCCATTGTACCAAATGTAATTATCTGAGCAACCTTTTCCTTACCATACTTCTCTATAACATAGTCAATTACCTCTTGACGCCTCTCATCCTCAAAATCAATATCAATATCGGGCATCGTTACTCTTTCAGGATTAAGAAATCTCTCGAAGATCAGACTATATTGTATCGGATCAATGTCTGTAATGTTTAGTGTAAAGGCTACAATGCTCCCTCCACAACTTCCTCTACCAGGTCCTACTACAATTCCATTGTCCTTTGCATACTTTATAAAATCCCATACAATTAAGAAGTAATCCACATAACCCATTGCTTCAATAGTATTGAGTTCATACTCTAATCTTTCTTTTATCTCATCGGTTATTACCTCATATCTTCTTTCAAGCCCTTCATAGCAAAGTTTTCGCAAGTACTGACTGGGATTATATTCCTTAGGAACATCAAATCCAGGCAAATGCATCTGATTAAAATCAAATTCTACATTACACATATCAGCTATCTTAGCGGTATTTTCAATTGCTTCTGGAGCGTAGCCAAATAACTTTGACATTTCATCGTAGGATTTTAAATAGAATTCATTAGTTGGGAACCTCATTCGTCCTTCATCGGCTACGGTTTTGCCGGTTTGAATACAAAGGAGTATATCATGGGCAACATGATCATCCTTATTTAAATAATGTACGTCATTAGTTGCAACTAGTGGTATACCTGTCTCTTTGCTAAGTTTTATTACATTCGTATTCACTAGCTTCTGTTCTTCAATTCCATGATCCTGCAGTTCTAAGAAAAAGTTGCCCTCGCCAAAGATATTATTATACTTCAGAGCCAATTGTTTAGCTCCTTCGTAGTCATTGTTGAGAATTTTTCTTTTGATATCTCCAGCCAGACAGGCACTAAGACATATTATACCATCACTGTATTTTTCAAGTACTTCTATATCTATCCTTGGTTTATAATAAAAACCCTCCGTATAGCCTTGTGAAACAATTTTAATTAAATTGTTATAACCATTATTATTTTTAGCAAGTAAAACAAGATGTCCCATATTTTTATCCTTTACAGGATCTTTATCAAAACGTGTCCTGGGAGCGGTATATACTTCGCATCCTATTATAGGCTTTACTCCATGCTTCTTAGCTTCTTTATAAAAATCAACAACACCAAACATAGCTCCATGGTCAGTAATTGCAACAGAATCCATACCTAGTTCTTTAGCTCTATCAAACAACTTCGAAATTCTTGTATATCCATCCAATAAGCTATATTCACTATGAAGATGAAGATGTACAAATTTATTTGTCATATACTTCATCCTTTCTAAAACTATACCATATAATTTCGATATCTTGTCTACATTATACTATGTAAAACATATATAAGTCTAATATAAAATAATAAAACTGACATCTTATTGCTTTTGTCAACAATCTGAAAAACTGCCTCTTGGGCAGTTTTTAACGACTATAAAGCAGCATATGTATATATACTAAGTGAAGCTTAATCTTCCTTCAAACTTAGGGAACACATTTGTTATTTGTACTCCTAGGTTTTTATTTGTATCTACTTCTAGATAATTTCCAGCTCTATTTCCTTTTTCGTCCAGTAGTATCCTTACTATTGGCTTAGATGGATTGATTTTACTTATATCTACAACTAATCCTAATTCATTGGTATTGAGTCTAACAAGACTTCCAACGGGATATATTTTAACACAATTTAGTAATTTTTTAACCAGTTCATTGTCAAACTGTGTATCTACCATTCTACATATATATTCTAAGGCTTTATGAGGAACAATTCCTTTCTTATAAACCCTATCTGAAGTCAAAGCGTCATATACATCACATATCGCAACAATTTTTGAATATATCCTTACTTGTTTAGCTTTTCTTCCTAGAGGGTATCCCTTCCCATCAGGCCTCTCATGATGGCATAGAGCAATCTCAGCAGCTATATCGCTTACACTATCACTTTTCTTTAATATATCATAACCATATATAGTATGATTTTTGACTATCTCATATTCATCAATAGTCAAAGCACCAGGCTTATTTAGAATTTTTTGGGGAATCAACATTTTTCCAATATCATGTAATATTGCTCCAACACCTAAATCCACAAGTTCATCATATTTAAAACCATATGAAAGTCCTATGACTAATGAAATTATACAAACATTAACGGAATGTTCTAATGTATAATCATCAATAGTTCTTAGTTTTCCTAAGCTAATTACAATTTCATCGTTCTCTAATAATTCTTCTATTAATTTATTTACAATTGCTAAGACCTTTTCGACTATTGCTCCGTTTAAATAGAATTCTTGCATTGCCTCTGCCATAAACCTCTTAGCTTCTGATCTTGTTTCAAGTAAATAAGGATCATTAGGCTTTTCTTTCTTTATCTCCTTAATAGGCAATTTATCTTTTATCCATACCTTGGATATATCAAGTGTCTTTATCTTCACTATATAAGTTTCTCTTAACGCGATTCCATCACCAAGCAATATATTTCCTAAGGAATCATACAAATTTTCACCTAGTATCATTCCTTCCTTTAATTCGTTAACACCAATTTTAATTAGTCCGATGCTCATTATGAGGTCCTCCAATAAATGAGAATAATAGTAAATAAATCAAGTGATATTATCTTCTTTCGACATCCATTACTAAAAACCTCCAATAAATACGATTTTTTTGTAGGTTCTCAGTCCTAAATTGGGAAGTCTACTTAGCAGTAAAATTTATAGGCTTATGCCCTTAAGATGAGTTTTTCACAGAAGGTAAAGTTTCAATTTTCCTGTTAAAAATCTGGATTTAGTACTATTATATCCAAATTCACAAATTGAATGATTGTATTTTTTAAAACCATATCCCACGTTATTTCCCCACTAAAAAAAGAGCCACAATTCTGCAGCTCTTATAGATTAACTAACTTATCATTAATCAGCTTCTCCAATTCTTCCATAACTTCTTCCTCATCTATTCCATTTACAATAATAGTTATATTAGAGTTTTTTGAAATCCCTAAAGCCATTATCCCCATAATGCTTTTAGCATTTACTCTCTCATTATCTTTTTCGACAAATATATCTGATGCAAATTTATTTGTTGTCTGCACAAATAATGCTGCTGCCCTTGCATGTAAGCCCATTTCATTATTTACTTCAAAGTCCCTTTTAATCATTTACTTAAATCTCCCTTCCTTCTCAATTGTTCAGCTATCTTTTCAATTTTTCTAAGCCTATGATTTACTCCTGATTTGCCTACGGGAGGATTCAGCATTTGTCCTAATTCCTTGAGGCTTGCATTTTCATATTTAAGCCTTAATTCGGCTATTTCTCTTAAGTTGTCTGGCAGAACCTTAAAGCCAGCTGTTTTTTCTATATATTGAATATTTTGTATTTGTCTTATTGAAGCTTCAACTATTTTACTTAAATTTGCCGTTTCACAATTTACAATCCTATTAACATTGTTCCTCATCTGCTTAATTATCCGTATATTTTCTAGATGCATCAACGCATTGTGAGCTCCTATTATGTTGAGGCAATCAACAATTTGATCTCCCTCTTTTAAATAAACAACATAATTACTTTTTCTTAGGATAACCTTTGCCTTAAGTCCATAACTATTGATTAATTTGAGTAGTTCTTCGCTAAATTCTTGATTATGTGTAACAAATTCAAGGTGGTAAGTTTTTTCTGGATCACTAACAGAACCGCCACCTAAAAAAGCTCCTCTTAAGTATGCTCTTTTACAACATTCATCATTTAAAAGCTCTTTTGGTAACTTATAATTTATGTTAAAGCTATTATTTTCAAAGTTAATAATTTCTAATTTTTTTAAAATCTCTGTTGCGTCTGTAATTAGAACAACATAGGTATTTCCCTTTTTCAATACTTTATTTTTTTTACTT
>JMSU01000199.1_pt1 | contig 21728 bp, 21 predicted proteins | sample 179011 | NCBI WGS metagenome assembly JMSU01 (sample SAMN02769580, study PRJNA246767) | bioreactor metagenome | isolation source: Culture-1 Bioreactor ArsB derived from microbial biomass from the upper 2 cm... | place: Germany: Bremen | collected day 87 after inoculation
ATAATCAAGCATTGCGTAACTTCCAAGGAAGCCGAGCATGAGTGAATACACTGTGGTAATAAATGCATCAGAAAGTACGGGATTGATTTCGTACAGTACGCGGTTGATAATACCGCCAGCTGTAGCCCCAACTATTGCTCCGATCAGAAATACCACTGCCAGCGGCACGGAGACGTTACCCATCTTCCGATGAATGACACTACCCATAATAGCCTTGGCAAAAATATGAAATAGATCAGTTCCGACTGCCAGAATACCTTTAATCCCGGCACTCATAAGGGCGGGAGCAATGATAAAACCACCACCGGCACCGATACATCCTGTAATTAGTCCTGCTCCCAGACCGATAGCGATTGACACCATAAAAATGCCTACGCTGTAAAATGCAGGACTATACGATTTTTTACCTCCGAGAAGATCCGGAAGAACCGGAACGATATCTTCAGCAAAGGCAATACCCCCAAGAATAACAGGAATAAGCATAAGACCTAAAACTATGCGCAGTTTTCTGCTGCCCATAATTGCTTTGGCATTATCTATTTCCCATCGGGCCATATATCCGGCCCCAGCCATCATAAACTTACCCCATTGATTGAAAAAACCCATGGTTATCCTCACATAGTCAATTTGGTTATTGTGCCTTGGATCCTGACGGTTCAATCACACGTTTGCCCCGCCAAGAGCTTTCTTCTTACCGATGGCTGCATCCCCAATCCTGCTGGCAAGCTCATCAACGTCTGCTGGCTTCAGAAAGTAATCAAAAGCTCCCATTGCCAGACTGGATATAACTATATCCGGGTTGATGTGGGCCGTAAGCATCACGACCTCAATATGCGGATACAACCTTTTTATTTCACCAAGTAGCTGAACCCCATCTCTGCCGGGCATTTTGATATCCAGCAGGACAACATCCACTTCTATCTTTTTAAGAACCTGCAATGCCTCAGAAGCACATGAAGCAATGCTTATACTCATCCCACGTTTTTCAAGACGTCTTGCTAGAACGCTTGAGAAATCTGTTTCATCATCAACCAGAAGAACTCTTATCCCTTTCATGGGCTCCCCCCTTCCGGCCGCAAACCTGCTGTACTTTTTCAAGCAGCAGATTGAAGTCGATAGGCTTGGACAAATAGTCCGCCACCCCCAGCCGTATGCTTTCAGCTGCGGCCTTTTCACAACCGTGTCCGGTAAGCATCAATACTGGGAGCTTTGGGTCCAGCATCTTGAAAACTTTTAAGATATCAATTCCATCCATCCCTTCGAGCTTCAAATCAAGTACAGCAACATCAAATTCATTTTCACGGAGCATCCTGACCGCGTCTTCGCCTCGATAGGCGGTTTCAACGAGGATGCCCCGTCTGCTCATGCGCTTACGGAGAATTTCCGCAAACCCGATTTCATCGTCCACTATGAGCAGTCTTATTTGTTTATCGCCGTCATTCATTTCAAAACCCGCAGTAATGTTCTTTTTAAAATCCCCCAATCAGGGATTCTTAAGGGGATTATCCCCTTAAGCCATTGGAAGCTAAATCACCCATTAAAAGAGTGAAACGCATTCACTCCTTCCCAGTATTCAAGCCATACGATGGGTGATATCGTCGATTCTCGCTTGAACCTTTTCCCCTTCGTGAGCGCGGAACTGTTCAACAGCCTTGCGTACTTTTTCAGTCAAATCATCAATATTGCACGGTTTCATAAGATAATCGAAAGCACCGTTCTGCATACCGTCGATAGCTGATTCAACGGTGGCATGGCCTGTAAGCATAATGACCTCTACAATGGGGAAGTCCCTCTTGATCTCACGCAGAACAGTCAGCCCGTCTTTCACAGGCATCTTCATGTCCAGAATTACAACCTCAATGCCTCTTTCTTTCCCGAGCAGCTCCAGAGCGGTATCCCCGTCATGAGCGGTATAGATGGTCATGTTACGTTTGGTTAGCCTCTTCGCCATCGCCTCAACAAATGCTTCCTCATCGTCTACGAACAAAATAGTTGCATCCATCATGGTTAATCCTCCTGTTTGTATTCTTGACCGTTACCGGATGAAGGCAGTGGTAAACTGATGGTAAACTTGGCCCCCTGCCCCACTCCGCTCTCAACCTCTATTTCACCGCCCATCTGGTGGATCAGTCCAAAACAGATGGAAAGCCCCAGGCCGCTCCCCTTACCCACCGGTTTGGTGGTAAAGAAGGGATCGAAAATTCTGCTCAGATTGGCGGCGGGGATACCGGGACCGGTATCTGCTATCGAAACAAAAGCCTGACCTTCTTCAGCGTGACAGGTGATCGAAAGCGTCCCACCTTCAGCTTCCATGGCCTGAATTGCGTTGTTAATCAGGTTCAAAAAAACCTGCTGCAACTCAGACACAGATCCGCTAACCAGAGGCATGTTGCGATCCATATCAAGGGAAAGCTGAACCTGTGCATAGCGGGCCTGCTGTATGGAGATCTCAACAACTTCTTCAATCAATGCCGGAAGAGATACCTCTGCAACCCGCGAATCCGTCTGACGTGCAAAACTGAGCAGCTTATGGGTTATATCCTTACAACGCCCGCCCTGAGTGCGGACCTGCTCCAGAGCACGGCTGATTTCCACGTAGCAGGACATGTTCTTGCCTTCATCTTCCAGCAGATCGCTGACCCAGCCTGCTTCTTCGATCATAATAGCAACGGGATTATTGATTTCATGAGCAATTCCGGCTGCGAGTTCGCCAATGGAGGCAAGCTTTCCCGTCTCCACCATCTGCCTGTTCATCATTTCGTTTTCCTGATCGATAATTCTGAACCGGTTAACCAGCTTTCTGGAAAGAATCAGAGCCATAACCACGATACCCAAACCTCCCAGAAGAAAGATTATCAGGGTAAAAGACTCGCTGCGGATCATGGCGGAAAAGGCATCGGATGAATTCTGTTGATAAACCAGCTTCCAGTCTCCATTCTTGAGCAGAGACGAAACAGTCACATACGTTTCGCCGTCACTTCCATCAGAAAGCTGGATAGAAACACCCTCATCAGATGTAGATTTACGAATATTTTCATAAGGAGTAAGGGTTAATTCACGATCACGGTTAGCCGGGGGGCGTGTCTGGAAGACACCGTTTTTATTTAATATATACGCGTAACCGGTCTCACCGATACGGATATTCTCAACCAGATTGGAAAAAGCTAGAAAATCGATAGTTGCACGTAAGGTCCACAGCTTACCATCTTTACTGCTGTTAATGGCGATAATAAAATGAGGAGACTGACGAAGGCCCATAAAAACATCACTGATTCCGGTAACCTCATCGCGACAATTCAAATACCAATCAGCCTGCGAGTAATCCGCCCCAAGCAAATCAAAAGGCCCTGCGTAAGCAACCTGAAGTCCGTTTTCATTAATCACTCCAAGATCAACGAAGATACGCCCATACTGCTGTTGCATATCTTTCAAAGTACGTTCAAGAAACTTGGGATCAATAAGCTGGTCATGTGTAAAAGCCCTTTTCAAATACTGAACTTCATTGAGCTTTTCGCTTAGAAAATTGTTCACGTTATCTTTCTGCTTATCGACCACTTCAGCAAGATGGGCATATACTTTATCGTGATAGATGGACCTGAACTGATCAAAAATAAGTCCGCCCACGAGAATCAGCGGCGCAATTGAAACCGTGATCACGATCAATGCGATTTTGCGTGAAAGCTTATCGTAGGGAGTTCTGTTTTCAGGCTGCATGTCTATTCCACTTTACTCTTAATTTTTCCGCCTCAACCAGATTTGAGGCTTTCCCCACCTTGAGCAAAGGGTGTGCCAGAATCACAAGACAACGCATTGATTATGCGAGGCTCTTCTGCCAAACTAATCATTTGATATAAAAGGTATTTTTATATGATAAGTCTATTTTCCTTTTAGTAATGTAGGAAACAATCATGCAGAAAATGAATTCTCATATTTTAAATGATTCACCCTGAACCGATACATTTTGAACCAGCGATACAAAACACCCCTAAAGAGGCATTAACAGCTCATTTCCCATATCTGTTACCTTTTTCACAAACTCAAAACCTTTCTCATAAATCCGCTGGGGCAAAACACCCCGCCACATATTCCCAACCGTTGCAGTTGGACATTTAAAAACTAATTTACTCTTAATCAGTATCGCTTTTTATTGCTTTCTCCCTCGTAAACACGCCACGAATAATCAAACAAAAATGTTTAAAATTAGACACTTAAAAAAATACAAACGAGAATAAACTAATTATCTTCAAAATAGAGAATTAATTGGCATGTTCATTGTAATTGTCCAGATATTGCTTAGGAGGACAGTCATGAAAAATATAAGGATTCTCCTTGTAGACGATGAAGAAGGATTCTCTTCTGTTTTAGCCAAACGGATGAGTAGACGATCTGTAGATGTTTCTACAGTAACCAGTGGAGAAGAGGCCTTACATTTACTTGAGACTGAACTTTTTCAGGTCGTTGTTCTGGATATGAAAATGCCGGGAATGGATGGGCTGCAAGTGCTGAGAAGCATAAAGAACAGACATCCTAAAGTTGAAGTAATTCTTCTAACCGGAAACGCGGATATGGATAGTGCCCTTGAAAGTATGACTGCAGGAGCCTTTGACTTTCTACTCAAACCGGCCAACACCGAGATCTTAATGCATAGAATCAATGATGCGGCTACAAGATCGGCTTCTAGAAATACTTCCGGCGGCTTAAATGGGTAGTGGTAAACAGAATTTTTGCGCACGAAGAATAACTGCAGCAGTTTTTGGGAAACTATGGAGTTCTTTCAAGGATCTCTTGCCTATCATTCTGGTGATTGCTTTTTTCCAGATTGTCGTCCTCAGACAACCTTTACCCAATCTTGGTGAAGTGGCTTTTGGCGGCCTGCTTGTTGTTCTTGGACTGATGCTGTTCATTCAGGGTCTTGAAATGGGGCTGTTTCCCATCGGAGAAGAGATGGCCCGTGCCCTTGCCAGAAAAGGAAGTTTATTCTGGCTGTTGACCTTCGCCTTTCTATTAGGCTTTTCAACAACGGTTGCCGAACCGGCCTTAATTGCCGTTGCTGCGGAAGCTGCCAGCATTGCCGCACAAGGAAATCTGATTGCTCCCGGAGAGGAATCACTGGACAGATATGCATTAGGACTTCGCTTATCTGTGGCCTTCTCAGTCGGGGTGGCAATACTTATCGGTGTACTTAGAATATTGCGCGGTTGGCCTGTGCACTATCTGATTATAGGAGGCTACGTGGTTGTTATGCTTATGACCCTTATTGCTCCCAAGGAAATTGTAGGCATTGCATACGATGCCGGCGGTGTGACCACATCTACCGTCACAGTTCCCCTTGTTGCAGCCCTTGGAGTAGGTCTGGCTTCAATCATTAAAGGTCGCAGTCCACTTCTGGACGGTTTCGGACTGATTGCCTTTGCTTCGCTCCTTCCTATGATCTTTGTAATGGGCTACGGGCTGACCGTATTTTAGATACTCAGGCCGTCCGGTGGTGCCCCGGACGGTCTGTAAAAATTTAACGAACGGCCCGACAACGATTCGCTACACGCTTTTGACTAAAAAATTTCTCCTCCAGCGGCCGAAGAGGATAACCCACTTTGGCCCCCCTAAGGAGGACTTAATTTCAATGAAACTAAGGCAATATTTTAACGAAAAGAGGACTCCATGAACTTTTTGATGGAATTCGGATTGGTTTTCCTTGCTACCATCCGGGATATATTACCGATTCTGATTCTTATCACCTGCTTTCAGCTTTTCGTACTGCGCCAATCCATACCCAATCTGCGCAGCCTCATTATCGGAGGTGTATACGTTGTGCTGGGACTGGCAATGTTTTTGATCGGCCTGGAAAAAGCGCTATTTCCAGTAGGCAAGATCATGGCGACCCAACTCTCCGCGCCTTCGCTGCTGGCGGGCGAAGGCGGGGTCGCCGCCCCTCTTGATTGGACCGCTTACGGATGGGTTTATCTGTTTGCAGCCATGATAGGTTTTTCAACCACCATTGCCGAGCCTTCGCTTTTAGCTGTCGCGCTGAAGGCAAAAGAAGTTTCAGGCGGGGTAATCAGCCAATGGGGACTGCGCATAACTGTCGCCATAGGTGTGGCTCTGGGAATTTCACTGGGCGCGTTTCGCATCGTAACCGGAACACCGCTCTACATATATATTTTGGCAGGATACGTGATCGTAATAATTCAAACATTCATGGCTCCTAAAAAAATCATCGCGCTGGCCTACGACTCAGGTGGAGTGACCACCTCAACCGTTACAGTGCCGCTGGTTGCAGCTCTGGGCCTAGGCCTTTCAGAAGCTGTACCGGGCCGCAACCCGGCCTTGGACGGATTCGGACTGATTGCTTTTGCCAGCCTGTTTCCCATTATTACAGTCATGGGTTACGCTCAGTACACCCACTATATGGCAGCCCGTAAAAGCAAACGGAACCCCATAGGAAAAACAAAACGTGATCCAGCGTACTGTTCTTCAAACGAAGCACAAACGCCAGTATCATGATAAAAACATAAACAACATGCCCCCAACGTGGAGACGCAGAGGATCTAATTTCCTTTGCCCCGTCGGCAGCTGAATCATCTCAGATAATATCAGGTAAGAATTAAGGGAGAGAAAAAATGAAATTCAAAATTATCCTTGCCCCGGTCAAACCGGACAAAACAGATCCCATAGTTGACGCCGCCAAGAAAGTCGGCGCCACAGGAGCAACCATAATTCCAGCGCGGGGAACAGGTATGCGCGAGGCTAAAACATTTTTCGGACTTGCCCTTGAAGATCAGACCGACATTGTACTCTTTCTGCTGGAAGAGCATATGGTCAAGCCTGTCATGGAAGCCATCAAGACAGCCGGAGAATTTCACAAGCCAGGGACAGGCATCGCCTTTGTCTTGCCAGTAGAAAATGTGCTCGGCATGGAATCACAGATTGAGACCTTAAAAGACAAGGTCCGTGAAAGCTATTTATAACTATACATTCTGGTATAGCTTTCAGCCGCTTCGCGGTGGACCTTTTGGGCAGCGTGCAAATCTGCTTTCGTGCAGATTTGTGGAAAAGGGGTTTAAGAATCCCAAAGCTTTTTTAATAAGTTTACGCTCTGGATTATAGGAATCTTGCGTAAATTAATCCAGATTAAGGGGTATACACGATGGGTCCACTTATTGTTCGGGTCAGGGATGTAATGCAGTGTGAAATAATCAGCATTGACGGCATGGCTACAGCTAAGGAAGCCGCCGAAATGATGCGTGTGAACAGAGTTTCTGAACTTCTGGTCAGCAAACGTAATGATGACGATGCATGGGGAATCATAAGTGTCAGTGATCTCATCAAAAATGTAATCGTGCCCGACTGCGATGCCAGAGAAGTATTTGTATATGAAATCATGACCAAGCCCGTGATTACGGTTCCCGCGCAGATGGATATACGCTATGCTGTACGCCTGATCGACAGAACAGGAGTACATCGGGCACCTGTAGAACACATGGGAGAAATCGTCGGCATGATCACACTGTCGTCGCTTATATTAGATAACGATTTGTTGTAAGAATGCCTCTGGCGGGGGAAATATGTGGGGAATATACTCAGCTTTAAAAGCGGCTTTTAACCGAAAGCGCAAATGTCCGGAATGCGGCAAAGTGACTATCGTTCGGCTTGATGAAAAGCTGAAAACAGTCAAATGCGCAAAATGCGGAAAAAATCTACCGGTTCCAAAAGATCAAATATAACAAAAAAAATACCAGTAGACCTCAAAAAGAATCGACATACACAGCCCCGATGTTGACCACATCAACATAGGATCGGCGGCAACAGGAAACGGCGGGTTACCCCATCCGCCGTTTCTCTTTTTTAAAATATTCTAACTGGCAAATTTCTTAAAATCCTCAAAAAAACGCTGGCGATATTTCTCGACCTGTGCAGGACTGGTCATGATCATATCAAGCTGACGAGTGTGAGTAATGAGATAACCTAAGATTTTGAGATGGTATTCCATATCTTCACGAGTAAGTCCCTCAAGCCGCGCATTCATGTTGTCCTCACGGATACGCACCCTGAAATCCAATTCCTCTAAAATACTGCCTATAAATTTGGCGCGTAGAATACGCCGCTGAGGATTGGCAGCCCCTCCTTTGAACTGAAAGCTGGCATAATTTTCAGAAGTGCGCTCGCCCACAAGGGCCTCGACTCCGCAAAAATGAAATCCGAATCGAGATTGCAGGCAGCAATAATTTTTAGAAATCATAAAATAATTTTTCTGAGAATAACGGGAGGGTGCTGCAACATTGAGATTTGGGTTCATGGTTGCTTCAAACATGACCGACATAAGCCCTTTGCCATGAATTGCAGGAGGGCCGTCCCAGGGCACTGCCTGCATCCCAGCCCACAAAGCACGCATTGGAATAGACTCTACATGCTCCATAAACACACATTTAGGATTAATATCTCCTTCAGGGCTTACCCCATTGCCGAGATCAAGAACCCAGAACTGCTTAGGCACGTTACAGATAAGCTGTCGCGAAGCGGCCTTAATGTATTCATGGCTGATGCCGAAACCAAACATCTCACGCACCGCCATCTCATGACAAAAACGCATAATGTCGTGGTATGTTTTGCACTTTGAGGGTCTGAAATCAGGTGAATCAGGATCAGTAAGATTAAGACGTACGATGTGACGGGCAGCCTTACGTAATGAAGCTTGAACAGGGCTTCCCTTCATCAGCCGCTTACGTGGCTTCTCCGTTAACAAAGATTCAACTGTGCCGGAATACACAGCGTGCCCGTCCGCATCAACGGTTACAAGCTGCCCTTCTTCTAATTTTTCAAGAGCGTCTTTAACACCGAAAAGAGCCGGCACACCGAATTCTCGGGCTACATTGGCAAGATGCCCAGCCATCCCCCCCTGCTCCGTAACTACTGCGCTGCATTTATCCAGAAGAGCTGCACGGCTTGGCAAAGCCTGCTTGAGGACCATAACCCCGCCATCCGGAAAGGATAGCTTATCAGCACTTTTGCGCACATGATGGATAATACCCATTCCGACGCCGGGACTGGCAGTGCGTCCGCCGGAAAGAAGCGCTTTGGGCAAATCTGTATTATCAGCAGAATGATCAAGTCCATCTTCAATAAGCATGAGCGGTCGGCATTGCAGAAGATAAAATTCTCCATCCTCAGTCACGGCCCATTCAATATCCTGAGGCGGACCGAAATGCTCTTCAATACGCACCGCAACATCTGCCACCATAACGGCCTGCTCCTGCGTGAGTGATGGGTCATGACGACAGCTGTCAAATGAATCCATACGGCATACGCCTTCCTCTGCATCACAGACATAACGCTCGCATTTATCCGCAACCTTGCTTTCCGTCACATGCAACGAAGGAGTTCGGCAAACAGTAAATTCATCTGTTTCAGTTGAGCCGTCCACAACTGCTTTGGGAAGTCCCCATACAGAATAGATAGAAACATTGTCATCACGCACGTTCACGGGACTGCGGGAATAAGCCACCCCGGCAGCGCGAGGGTCAATCATCTCAATACAGCCCACGCTCATGGCAACGTCTTCGTCCTTAAGTCCGCGATTATTACGGTAAGCCATAGCCTGCATGGAATATTTAGACGCCATAACTTCTTTCACTGCCATAGTCAGTGAACTACGCCCAACGTTTAAGATAGACCGGTACTGACCAGCAAATGCCGCCCCTTCAACATCTTCGCCCAAGGCACTGAACGGGAACAGGCAAGATTGCTGCTCTTTCCAAGACTTGAACTCAATTTATCATAAGCTCCCAAAATAGCTTCAACAATATCATCCGGCAGAGGAGTGCTTAAAATAAGCTGCATCACCCGTGATGAAACCTGAAAAACTTCATCCCGATTATCAAAATCGGTAGCCTGAATTATCCTGTCTACTTCCTGCTGCAACCCGTCCTGATCCATGAATTTACGGAAAGCCACAGTGGAAACCACAAAACCTGACGGGATTTTAAGCCCCATGCTTCTGCCAGCTTCACCCAGCATTGCCATCTTGGGGCCGCACAGATCGGTCTGATCACGGCCGACATGTTCAAGACCAAGAACTAACTGTCCTTCACCAGAAAAATGAACAGGTTCTATATGTGAAGAAATACTGTCCTGAATAGAATTGAACTGGTCAAAAAGTTTTCCGTATGCATCAGGATTAAGTTCATTAAGATGCCTAACCATTTTATAGGTGGAAACAGATATACGGGTACACAAAGCCCGGACATAATGCATGCCGTATGGATGAAAACCACGCAGGGCCTCTTCAAGCTCAGCAATATGTTCATGGGTTTTGGTATTCGCCTGAATCAGCAACCTGAATTGATCATACCTTTCAGTCAGCAAACGGCGGGCCTCGTCCGGATCAAGCTGCGGCTTCTTCTTCCCAAAAGGCAACCAGTCAAACAAACTCATGAGAATAATCCTCTACGGGTTCATAGTCATTATGATGAATAAATTTATGAAAAGTACACCTGTAATTACTCCGCAGCAGTATACCCTTCAACATATTCAGCCCGCAATCAAAACCGGACGAAAAAAGATTAAAACTATTTAGCCCAGAAGAACTCTTTGTCCCCCTTCTTTGGAGCAATTTTATTTTTTGCATAATTTTCTGGCATGCTGAAACTGTTTCGCAACCAGTCCATTTTTCAGTTCAATGCTTAGCGATGAATACATCAATATACTGTAATATGATTTCAGACGTAAAAAAATCAAAAGTTTTCATTTTTATTCAAAAAAAACAGTTGACTTGTAACTCACTATTCCCTAGAACTGCTCTCCGTGACGTCGGGATGTAGCGCAGCCTGGGAGCGCACTTGAATGGGGTTCAAGGGGTCGGAGGTTCAAATCCTCTCATCCCGACCACGTAAAAAGACACCCCAAGGGCCGTAATTTAATTTACGGCCCTTTCTTTTACAAAACTGTTTTTTGAAATTGTCACCTAAGGCTTTTGACGAAGCTCCTGCTTATAGCAGTTGAGCGTGCCGCTCGCGGCATTACCGCTAAAAAAAGCCTACATATAAAGGTGCTCCCATGGCTCAGTTGGTAGAGCGCGTCCTTGGTAAGGACGAGGTCAGCAGTTCAAATCTGCTTGGGAGCTCCAGTTTAAAATTTAACGCCCTGTTTCAGATGAAACAGGGCGTTTTTATTTACTATAAAGATCGTCGGTTCTAAAAATTATTCGCTGATATCTTCCGCCCAAAGCGCTGGTTTGGTTGCTATCAACTCTTCCATGAGTGCGATGCACTTCTCATGCTCTAATATTTCGACCTCCACTCCTCTGGACTTCAAAAATTCCTCATTGCCGCCGAAATTTTTATTCTCCCCAATAACCACACGCGGTACACCGAACTGAACAATTGTTCCAGAACACATCATGCACGGTGACAAAGTGGTATAAAGCACTGTGTCCTTATACGTTTTCTGGCGTCCGGCATTTCGAAAACAATCCATTTCTCCGTGAGCAATAGGGTCACCGTTTTGCACTCTTTGATTATGACCTCGCGCGATAATCTCTCCAGAGCGAACTAACACAGCTCCTATGGGCAATCCGCCTTCATCAAAGCTTTTCTTGGCAAGTTTATATGCCTCATCCATAAAATCCATATCATTTCCAGCCATTGCATCCTCCATAATCATATATATTTATACTAGATATTGATTCACTTAAAATATTTATGCCTTGATTTCGCTCTTTTGCCCACTGATAAAAACAAAAAACAGGGCAGCGCCTAAAGTTCCGGAAAACGCTATCCACAAAAAACCGTCATAGCCAAGCAAATCAACCATAACTCCACCCATAAAAGGACCCAAAAAAGACCCCAGATGTACGACAAGCATCATCATGTTAGCATTAAAGCCACGGTATTCCGGTTCACTGACTGTGAACATAAGCGAATTAAGAGCCGGGGCACTTAGGCCCATTCCAACGCCGAATACAACCGCAATTGGTAAAAGCATTGATTCATCATGTAAATTCATGAGCAGCAAAAAGCCAAAGGCCGTTATAGTGAAGGCTGTAAAAATCAACTTCTGCTTAGAAAAACAGTCAAAAATTGACCCGCCGAAAAGACGTATAGTAATCATCACTCCCATCTGTGTTGAAAAGAAATATCCGGCCTTAGCTATTCCCCTAAAATTTGCAAAATCCTGAAACATGAAGAACAGCCCGCTGAATATTATAAAATAAACCCCATTGGCAGCCAGCACACTCATAATTCCAGTACGCCTTAAGTTGGCATAAGATTCCTTTGAAGTCATTTTTCTAGGTGCATCTTTCTTATATTCAACGTTTTTTTTACCCATACGGAAACGTAAAAAGAGAGTAAGCAGAAATGCAATGGGGATCAGTCCGGCAATCCCGGCATAAAGCCAAGTGGGATTTGAAATATACGGAGCAAGATGCTCAGACAAAGAAGGTAACAAAGAATATGGCAAAAGCAGTGCAGTTGAGTACAGACTAAAAGCAGATCCTGCATTATCAGGACTGATCATGGACACCAGCAGAACCATACACGGTGCAAGAGCCATAAAAACACCAATTCCCTGCACAACCCGCAAAATAGACAATGGCCACAAGCTTGTAATTTCAAGATAGCCAAGACCGCACAAAACCATCAGCCCCATACCCCAAGACATAAGCCTATAGGCGTTATGCACCGTAATTGAACTGCTCACAGCAGCGTACATGACCATTGAAGATAGAGAATAAAGTCCGATCATCACGCCAGAAATACTCTTGGAGTAGCCAAGGTCCTGCAAATAGACATGAAAACTGTAAAAAACAGAAATGTTGCACACACCCAAAAAAACAATCATGCACAGAATAATAAATTCAAAAATCGGCAAGCAGTCGGTTTTTCTATTCATAAATTATATTCAGATAAGAGTTCCACGATTGTGATTTGACGACATCTGCCTAGGTACAACTAATTTTTAAGCTAGACCAGTTACTGCCGGGAGTATATGAAGATTACATATTTTAATTCAAACAGAAACCACAAAACAGTGAACTAAGACAATGACCATTACATCCACCATAGCTCTAATCTTTTCGGTTTTGATTTTCGCACTCATCCCCGGACCGGGGGTAATGTCCATTATTGCCCAGTCTGTATCCCGTGGATTTAAATCTTCAGCCTTGTGGTGTATTGGTATTGTGCTTGGAGATCTGGTCTATTTACTTATGGCTATTTTCGGCATGGGGCTGGTTGCCCAGAAGCTTGGAGCCGGCTTTATGATTCTAAAATGGATTGGAGCTGCCTACCTGATTTATCTGGGAATTAAATGCTGGAGGACCCCACTTCCCCCAGCTGATCAAACAAAAATGCCCCAAGAAAAAGGTATATTCAAAACGTTTTTCGCAGGGCTCTGCCTGTCACTTGGTAACCCCAAATTAATCGCTTTCTATTGCGGTTTTCTGCCCGGATTCGTAAATTTACAAGAACTTACAGGTACAGGGGTTATCATAATAGCCTGTACTATTATCCCGACAGTCCTTAGTGTTTTACTTTCTTACGCTTGGCTGGGAGCCAAAGGACGCGAAGTTATCCGCAGCCCTAAAGTATGGAAAATCGCCAACCGTTGTGCAGGGTCTGTATTGGTGGGATCAGGTGTTGCTGTGGCTACAGAATAATCTATCCCTTAGATGAGGCTGTCGCTTGAAGACCTGAATTACCCAAATATATAATCCAGCGCCAAATCCACGTGCACCTCTACTGTATCGATAAGGGGCACCGAGACATCTTCAGCCTTTACCAAAAGCCCGATTTCAGTACATCCTAAAACGATCGCCTCCGCCCCTTGTGCAGCGAGTTCTTCAATTATCCCGATATAACCTTCACGTGTCTTGTCGATAATTTTTCCGCAACACAACTCATCAAATATAGTTTGGTGTACGAAATTACGTCCTTCGCACTCTGGAACAATGACCTCCAGCCCATACTTATCGCTAAGTGGTTTTGAAATAAAATCCTGCTCCATAGTGAATGCAGTTCCTAGCAATCCCAGTTTTTTAGCTCCAGCATTCTTTGCACCAACAGCAATGGCATCAGCCATATGTAATAAAGGTATATCAACTGAGTCTTGAACAGCATCAGCAGCTTTGTGCATAGTGTTAGTGGCAATAATCAGGGCATCAGCACCGCCTGCTTCGACACTTCTGGCAGCTTCGATTAAATCACTGCTGATTGCATTCCAGTCACCATTACCCATATTTTCGGCAAACCCTGCAAAGTCCACACTATTCATAACCATTTTACAGGAATGCAACCCGCCAAGCCTTTCACGCACCCCTTCATTCAGACTTTTATAGTAACCTATAGTTGACTCCCAGCTCATACCGCCAAGGATTCCTAAAGTTTTCATATGTGAACTCCTCTAAATTACAAATTACGAATAAAAATAACTAACCATATTTATCTGTACTGTAAAAGACACAACGACAACTCAAAGAAACAGTACAGTTTAACAACAACACTTATCAATTCCAATGAGAACAACTTTTTTAACAAAAAAAGAGACAAAATTAGTATTTAAAAAAGTGGTTCAAGAAAGGACAATGATCCTCTTGAACTATCATAAAAAGCATACTTAAAAAGAATGAATTATGGCAATTTAGTAATCTCCATTATCACACCAAACACTCCTCCACAAATATATCACCACAAAAGTACACTATTCCAGAAGTTTAATAAAAAAAACATTTAGAATATAACGGCCTAAAAAACAGACAAAATAAGTCTGAAATAAAGCCATTTTCTCTTTCCATTTTTTTGCCAAACTCCCCTTGACGTAACCTTGATTAATAACATACCTAACGAGCAGGTATAAAAACCCATCGAACGAGGAGGTATTATTACCTCCCCAATGAATGGGGAATGAGGCGCGTCGGATCGGTGTGTCCCGTTCTTCCTTAAAAGCGATTTTCCATGGAGGACTAATCGCAAGGATTAACAGGGTTTACGCTGGGCGGGGCAACAAAGGCCATAAGCAAAAGCTTACGGTCAATTGCATTTGAGAGGGGATCTATATCATGGCAAACGGAAAAAAATTATTGCGATTGTCCGGTTTCCTGATCGTCCTAGCTGGGGTGCTCGGCTTCCATATGGAAGCTCTGAGCATGGTCGAAGCCCCGCTGGGAGAAGGTAATAAGCGTCCTGATCTTATCATGATCGACACTATTGCCGCACAGGAAAAACTGGAACTGCCTGCGGTTGTGTTTCTCCACGATACACACACCAAGGCGGTGGCTGAGCAGGGAAAAGACTGTACTGCCTGCCACCAGAAAAACGAGGGTGCCATCTCATACAAGTTCAACAGACTTGAAGACGGCAGTCCTGAAAAGCTCAAAGAAATTTACCACAACGGTTGTATTAGCTGTCACGCCGCAGATGCCAAGGCAGGCAAAAAAACCGGACCTCAGGTCGGTGAATGCCGCAGCTGTCACGTCATTGATTCTGAATTTTCCGCAGACAGAGCTCCCGCAGGAATGGACAACGTGCTCCACTTCCGCCATTGGGATTCAAAGCTTATTGCGAAAGATGAAGGTCAGGACACCAATTGTGGATCCTGTCACCACCAGTACAACAAACTTGATAAAAAGCTTGAGTACATCAAAGGTCAGGAAGAAAATTGCAGCGTATGTCACACAGCAAAGCCTGAAGGTGACGTAAAACTGACCACTTCTGAAGCCTATCACGGTCAGTGCGTATCCTGTCACATTGAAATGAAAGCTGCCAAAGCTGAAAAGACCGGTCCTGTCGACTGTGCCGGTTGCCACGGCGATATGCAGGCTGCTGAAATCAAATCTGACGATGCTGCTGTTCTAAAAAAACTGGGTGGCAAGCTGCCCCGTCTCCCCAGAAACCAGCCCGATGCTGTTCTCCTTACCGCTCCGGTGGAAGAAGCGACTGCTGTAAAAGCCACTATGGCTGCTGTAGCTTTTAACCATAAAGCTCACGAAAACTACACAGAGTCATGCAGCTCCTGCCATCACGAAACCATGAATAAGTCATGCTCCTCATGTCACACCGTTCGTGGTTCCAAAGAAGGTGGATTTGTAACTCTTGATCAGGCCATGCACAAAACAGACAGCACAAGAACCTGTGTTGGCTGTCATGCTGTAAAGCAAAAAGATCCGACCTGTGCAGGCTGTCACGAACTGATGCCTAAAAACGTAATCCAGTCCAAGGAAACTTGTGCGGCATGCCATAACGGCCCTGCTTCAACTTCCAGCGAACCCGTCAAGATGGAAACCTCCGCCAAGGCTGCCATCGCTAAATCGCTGATTATAGAGCGCCCCACATCTCCTGCACTGGTTGCAGAAAAGGACATCCCTGAGTTCGTGACCATCAACGTCATTGAGAACGAATACAAGGCCAGCAAACTTCCTCACCGTAAAATCATCATGAGCATGGTTGACAAGATGAAGGATGACAAAATGGCTAACACATTCCACAGCACACCTCTTACCGTGTGCGGAAGCTGCCACCACAACAGCCCTGCAAGCAAGACTCCTCCGAGTTGTGCAAGCTGTCATGGCAGTTCTTCTAAAACTCAGGACGGACGTCCGGCTCTCAAGGCTGCTTATCACGGTCAGTGCATGACCTGTCATGACGCTATGAACCTTGAAAAGCCTGTTTCTACTGACTGCACCGCATGTCACGCGAAGAAATAAAAACGGATAGCCTGAAGGAGATCAGATAAATGTTACGCAGAACATTCCTCGGAGTGCTGGGCGCAACCTGTGTGGGAGCAGCACTCCCCACAGGAGCTGAGGCCGGTGGCAAGGAGTTCAAAGGTTATCCCGGAAGTAAGGGTGTACTTTTTGACGCTACCCGCTGCATCGGCTGCCGCAAATGTGAAGCAGCATGTAACAAGGTCAACAATCTTCCCAAACCAGAGAAGAGCTTTGATGACCTTTCCGTGCTGGACACCAAACGCAGAACAGATGCCAAGACACACACTGTGGTAAACAAATACGGAAGCCCTAAAAACCCCGTATTTCGTAAATCCCAGTGTAACCACTGTCTTGAACCTGCCTGTGCGTCAGCCTGCTTCGTAAAAGCATTCAAGAAACTGCCCAACGGCGCAGTTGTTTATGATGAGTCGGTTTGTGTTGGTTGTCGTTACTGTATGGTAGCCTGCCCCTTTGAAATCCCGACTTACGAATATGATGAACCCCTGACTCCCAGAGTCATGAAGTGCGACATGTGTGCCCCCAGACAGGCTCAGGGCAAACTGCCCGGCTGTGTTGAAGGTTGCCCCAAAGAAGCTCTTGTTTTCGGTGAAAGAGACGAGCTGATCAAAATCGCCCGTCAGCGTATTAACCGCAATCCAGACCGTTACATTGATCACCTTTACGGTGAAGATGAAATGGGTGGAACCAGCTGGATGTATCTCTCCGGAGTTCCTTTCAACGAAATCGGAATGCGTGAAGACCTCGGCACCAAGTCCGCTCCAGAACTCACTGCCGGTGCACTGGCAGCAGTTCCTATGGTTGCAGGTCTCTGGCCCGTCCTTCTCGGCGGCATCTACGCAGTTACCCAGCGTAACAGCAAAGTAGCCGACGAAGAACGCAAGGATGCAGTGGACAACGCAATTGCAAGAGCAAGTGCGGAAGCTGAAAAGACTCTCTCCGAAGCTCTTGAAAAAAGCAGATGTTGCTAACAAGCGCCAGATCGAAGTTGAAGTCAAAAAGGCTGTAGAAGAAGCCCTTGCTCCTAAAGAAGAAGAGCAGGATGAAAACAGCGAGAAGGAGGAATCCTAATGTCCACTCCCGCGAACAACGGGCCTAAATCGGCCTTCAATACCTTCAATCTGGTAGCAGGCGCTATCATCCTTGTGGGTCTGGTCATCACTGTGATCAGGTTCACACAGGGTATAGGATCTGTAACCAATCTTGATAACAACAACCCCTGGGGCATATGGATCGGATTCGATCTGCTCTGCGGTGTTGCTCTTGCAGCCGGCGGATACACAACTTCCGCAGCCTGCTATATCTTCGGACTCAAGCGCTTTCATTCCGCTGTACGTCCGGCAATTCTCACAGCATTTCTGGGCTACGCTCTGGTTGTTTTTGCTCTGCAATACGACCTTGGACGTCCCTGGAGACTGCCTTACCCCATCTTCTACCAGCAGGGTACTACATCTCTGCTCTTCGAAGTTGGTCTGTGCGTTATGCTGTACCTGACCGTACTCTTTATTGAGTTCACACCAGCTATGTTTGAATGGCTGGGCTGGAAGAAAATCAGAAAAGTAGTCGTTAAACTGACTCTTGCTCTGACCATCTTCGGCGTTGTGCTCTCCACACTGCACCAGTCTTCACTTGGCGCACTGTACACAATTGCACCGTCTAAACTTCATCCGCTCTGGTACTCACCTTACATGCCGCTTTACTTCTTTGTTTCAAGTATCGCAGCAGGTATGTCCATGGTCATCTTCGAAGGAACTCTTTCCCACAAAAAGATGCATCGTATGATGGATGAAGAATACCTCAAACACCACGACGGAGTTGTCCTCGGATTCGGTAAAGCCGCTTCTCTGGTACTCTTCGGATACTTCTTCGTCAAAATGATCGGCGTTGCTTACGATAACAACTGGCATTACCTCGTTTCAGGTTACGGTCTTCTGTTCCTGACCGAGATGCTCGGTTTCGTTGCACTGCCCTGTTTCCTCTATGCTGTCGGTGTACGTGACAAGAACCTCGGTCTGATCAAGAAAGCCGCTATCATTACTGTGCTCGGCATTGTCTTCAACAGATTCAACGTTTCCCTCATCGCGTTCAACTACCACCTCCCTTCCTCTGAAAGGTACTTCCCCAGCATGATGGAGATCGGTATCTCTGTATTTGTGGTAACTATCGGCGTTGTGGTTTTCCGTTTCATCACCACCAGGATGCCCATTTTCTTTGAGCACCCCGACTACAAAGGCGACCACTAGGCCGCTTTAAGGAGAAATCAAATGGAAGCGCATAACTTACAAGAATATTACACCTTCACAAAAGGTATAGTATATTTGTTCATGGGCGGAGCACTGGTTGGCGTCACCCTCTTCTGGCAGTTCCTCATGGGTGGAAAGGCCTATCGTGACGAAAACAAAAAGAACTACGGCGACCACCATTAAGCCGGTACTCGAGGAGAAACTATAATGTACGAACTTCTGACAGGGCCTGTGCTTTGGCTGGTTTTCGCAATCAGCTTCGGTGGCTTGTTGGTTCGCGTAGTGCTCTATTTCAAGGGCCTCAGCCAACAGCTTGACCGTGTGGCATATCGTCCCCACCTGTCCTATGCACTCAAGGGTGCATTCAATTCGATTATCAGTTGGCTCAATCCTGTAGGCGCTCGCGCCTGGAGGATTCGTCCCGGCTTTACTATTATATTCTTTGCATTCCACATCGGATTGCTTTTTACCCCCATTTTCCTTGCAGCACATAATATTATGCTGCAGGAAAATCTGGGATTCAGCCTGCCGCAGCTTCCTGCATGCATTGCTGACATCCTTTCATGGACTGTCATCGTAGCGGGTCTCTTCATGATCCTACGCCGCTTTGCATTCCCGGAAGTCAGAATCCTCACCACAGCATATGACTATCTGCTGCTGGCGATTACCATGGCTCCGTTTGTTACCGGTCTTATCGCCCGTTATCAGTTCGGTGACTATCAGTTCTGGCTGCTGGCCCATATCATCACTGGCGAAATCTGGCTCCTGTGTCTGCCTTTCACCAAGCTCAGTCACTGCGTACTGTTCTTCTGTTCCCGTGCACAGCTCGGAATGGACTATGGTGTTAAGCGTGGCGGCATGAAAGGCACCACCTTCTCCTGGTAACAGGAACAGATTAACAAGCCATATAGGAGAAGCAAAATGCCTCAAGGTAAGCTTTGTAATAGACAGCCGATCAAAACTGATGAGCAGCTCAAGCTGACTCTCTCAGATAAGAGCGGTAACCAATACTATGCAGAAATGAAGGAGCTCGACGTAGATACCGAGCTTCTGTGGTCCACCATCCAAAAGACCATGAAGTCTAGGCTCAAAACCTGGCTCGAAATCTGTGCCCACTGCGGAATGTGTGCGGAAAGCTGCTTTCTGTATCAGGTCAACGACCGCGTTCCCGAACAGGTTCCTTCATATAAAATCCAGTCCACACTGGGTCATATCGTTAAGAAAAAAGGTCAGGTTTCCAACGAATTCATGCGCAACTGCATGAAGATCGCATGGTCACAGTGCACCTGTTGCAACCGCTGCGGCACATACTGCCCGCACGGTATTGACATGGGCATCATGTTCTCATACCTGCGCGGCCTTCTCTATTCTCAGGGCTTTGTTCCCTGGGAACTCAAAATCGGTTCCGGCATGCACCGTGTATACCGCGCCCAGATGGACGTCACCACTGAAGACTGGGTCGAAACCTGCGAGTGGATGGCTGAAGAGACCGAGGAAGAATGGCCGGGCCTGACTATCCCTGTGGACAAGAAAGATGCTGAAATCATGTACACTTGTAACGCCCGTGAACCCAAACACTACCCGGAAGATCTGGCAGAAGCCGCAATCCTCTTCCACGTAGCAGGAACAAACTGGACTGTACCTTCCGAAGGTTGGGAGCAGACCTCACTTTCCATGTTTGCCGGTGACTGGGAATGCTGCAAAGACAATGTCAAACACGTATACGACGCCATTGAGAGACTCAATCCCGCAATGGTAACAGGAACCGAGTGCGGTCACGCTCACAGAGCAACCGTAATCGAAGGCCCTTACTGGGTCGGTCGTCCTGACGGACTGCCTCCAAAACCATACGTTCACTATGTTGAATGGCTGGCACAGGCACTTCGCGAAGGCAAGCTCAAAATTGATCCTGCCAAGCGCATCAAAGAGCCTGTAACCCTTCAGGATTCCTGTAACTACGTCCGCAACCAGGGGCTTAAAGACGTTACCCGTGAAATTATCAGCTACATTGTTGAGCCGGGTTACTTCGTTGAGATGTCTCCTAACAAAGAACACAACTACTGCTGCGGCGGCGGTGGCGGATTCAACGGAATCGGTATGTACCGTGAGCAGCGTAACGTTGCTCTGCGCAAAAAGATGGATCAGATTCAGGATACCGGCTGTAAGCTGGTAATTGCTCCCTGCCATAACTGCTGGGATGCGATTCGTGACCTTGAGGAAGAGTATGAAATCGGCATTCGCTGGTCATTCCTCAAACCTCTGATCATCGGCATGCTCGATATTCCCGAGGGTATGCGCGTCGAGTGGTAGTAACACCCGTTTTAACAGGTGTTTATCTGATATTGTCCGCAACGAACGAGGTGTCACATGTTTAAAAAAATCCTATTGGCAACGACCGGATCTCCTGCGAGTTTCGGAGCTGCCCGCGTAGCTTTCAACATGGCAAAACGCTATGGATCTGAAGTTACCATCTTCCATGTTGTGGGTGTGCCTACCAAGGCATTCTCTCATGTTGTCAACGATGTTCGCACCGGTGAAGAAGTAGAGATTGATGAAGAATATCTCTCATGGGTCGAAGAGGAATTAAAGACCACCTTTGCCAAGCAGTTTGAAGGTGCTGACAACGCAAAAAATCGTTCTGACAACAGGTGTGCCTGCCCGCGAAATACTTCGTCAGGCGCGCAAAGAGGACAGCGATCTTGTCGTCATGGCTGCAAGCTCCGGCGAAGCGCTTCCTTCCACAAAGGCTACCCCGGTAGCACATTGCAGAA
>JMSU01000200.1_pt1 | contig 21572 bp, 21 predicted proteins | sample 179011 | NCBI WGS metagenome assembly JMSU01 (sample SAMN02769580, study PRJNA246767) | bioreactor metagenome | isolation source: Culture-1 Bioreactor ArsB derived from microbial biomass from the upper 2 cm... | place: Germany: Bremen | collected day 87 after inoculation
CTTTTGTTGTGTTTTGTTACATTATCTATTTCCCAAACAAGTTCATGAAGAACGTTATTATTCCTGCATTAAAGAAGTCAATAAACAAACTTCCAATTAATGGTAAGATGAAGAATGCTCTTGGAGCAGGTCCAAATTTACTAGAAAGTGCATTCATATTTGCCATTGCGTTTGGTGTAGCTCCCATACCAAATCCACAGTGTCCACATGCCATTACTGCAGCTTCATAATCTCTACCCATTACGTTGAATGTTACAAAGTAAGCAAATAATCCCATTAGAACTGCTTGGGCTGCTAGCATCACAACAAGTGGACCAGCTAAGTCAGCTAATTGCCAAAGCTTTAATCCCATTAGCGCCATTGCTAGGAATATTGATAATGATGTGTTTCCAATAATATCAATTTCTTCGCCAAATACTTTGTAAGTACCTGTAAAGTCAGATACATTTTTAATAATTGCTGCTACAAACATCGCCCCAATGTATGGAGGAAAAGTCATACCTGTCTTTTGAAGAAGCATTGATACTACAGTTCCAAGTCCCATTGCTAAAATTATTTGACATGCTCCCGCCATAAAACTATTTGAATCTAATTCTCTTTTTAAACCTACTTCTGCTATTGCCGCCTCAGCTAAAGCAACATTTTCTTTCTTCTTTAAAAGACTATTCTTTTCAATCAAGCGTTTTCCTAATGGACCGCCTATCATACTACCGATTATTAAACCAAATGTCGCTGATGCCATAGCTACTGTAGTTGCTCCTAAAGCACCCTTTTGTTCAAATAAAGGAGCAAATGCACCCGATGTCCCGTGTCCACCCGTCATTGGAACAGAACCAGTACTAAGTCCTATAAGTGGGTTAAGACCGAAGACCTTTGCCAGGCCTATACCGACTACATCCTGCATAATTACTAAAATAGCTGCTAGAACTAAAAAGATAACAACCTGTAGTCCACCTTTTTTAAGTAATTTGAAACTCGCTGTGAAGCCAACTGTCGTAAAAAATGCTGTCATAAATAATGACTTAAGTGTCATATCCATTTCAAGTGCTAACACACCAGTTTGTTTACATACTAAAATAACAATTGCAAATATTAGTCCACCAATTACCGGTGCGGGTATACAGAATTTTTCTAAAAAATTTACCTTTTTCTTGATACCTTGTCCTAAAAGTAGCACTAATACTGCAAGTGCCAGCGTTTGAATTACATTTAAATTCAAAACCATTTACATACCTCCAAATAATAAATTTATGTAATAAGTTCTTACACATTTATTATACGGAGGTACAACAGTTTCTCGTATAATCCGACAAAATGTTACATTATTTTTTTGGATTTTTCTAATTTTTCAATTGAACTCAACTGAAAATATCATTTTTCTGATAATTCAACTTAGAAATAATCCCTTCGATAAATTTTTTAATATATATCTTCCCGCGTTCTTCCTTGTGATTATCTATATATCTCATTTCTTGTTTAACCTGTTTAAAATCAAATAATATAGTACTATATTCAGTGAATTTAACATTATAAAAATCTTCATGTCCTATTTCAGCAATATTTTGCAATGCTTTCTGAATAGTTCTCCTAATTCTTTGCTCTATGGTTCTTTTATTTACATTTTCTCCGGTTTTCAAACTTTCTTCCTCTGCAATTTCTTCATATATCTGCTGTAACTGATAACTTGATGATGGCCTTTTTTTCTTAATCCCCAGTATTTTTTTTATAACTTTACCGAGGTCATTACTGCCTGTCCCACCAATAATTCCTATCTCTGTAAAAACATCTGTTAATTGCTGATCTATAGATAATACCTTGGCTTGTTTCTGATTCTTTATTTCATCAATATTTAACACGGCATTTTTAATCAGTGCCACAGATTGTTCAAGCTCGATGTTTCGACAAACTCCCTTTATTACATTAATAGCTTCAATGTTGTTAATTGGTTTGCTGATAAAGAATAATATCCCACTTTCATATGCTTTAGAAACCATCTCATTATCTTCTACCTGAGAAATCATAATGAATTTTCCATTATAGTCCCGGGATTTTGTTGACTTTATTATCTCTATTCCATCTTTCACTGGAAGAAGCAGATCTATAAGTACAATATCGGGATTATAAAAGATGATTTCTTCAACAGCATGTTCTCCGCTATCTAATTCAGCTACTATCTTTCCAAGATTATTTTTTCTTATTAAAAATCCTAGCATTTTTCTGATATTTACATCATCATCAATAAGCAAAAAAGTCTTATCCATAATTATCACCCAATCAATGATTTTTTTGGTATTACTAATTTTATTGTTGTTCCAATATTAGGCCTAGACTTAATATCAACATCACCGTCTAAGTCCTCTACTATATTTTTTATATGGGAAAGTCCTATTCCAGTTGAAGGCTTTCCGGTAGTCTCATCAAATTTAGTAGTAAAACCTGGATTAAATATGTATGGAAGAATCTCTTCATCTATACCTTCTCCAGTATCAGATACTTCAAAGCACAGATTTTCTTCATCACTAAACTCCGTTACTCTAATTAAATCATCATCTTCACATGCATCTATGCTGTTTATAATTAAGTTGTTGATCATAGAAAATAGAGAATAGTAGGTTTTTAAAACAAATTGATCTTTGAATTCCAAAGAAATTTTAACATTTTTATTGTTTTCCTTAAGGTATCTTTTTGTATTATCCCCTATAATTGCAAGAACATCTGCTATTGTCATTGTGTCATCATTCTCAAAGTTCTTTAAGAAACTTTCAAATCCCTTTAATACTCTATAGTAGTCCTTTTTTATTTCATGTACTTCCCTTGAAATATTTAGAGTTTTTTCTTTAAGTTCCTCATTATCTTTGTAGGTTTCATATAAGCTATAACTCTTACTCATGACAGTTTCTATATCCTTCATAGATTTTCTAAGATAAAACATTTCTGCCTGAATATCTGAAATTATTTTATTTAGTTGGCTGTACCTTTTTTGATGCTCTCTATTTAGAATATATAATTCCTGCTTTTTATAAAACCAGTAAATAAAGTAAGCTATAAGACTCCTTGTAAGACCCACAAGAATGATTATTTTTATCATATTAGTGGACATGGTATTTCTAATTAATGCCTCTATGATATTACTGAAGGAATCTATAAATGCTAATAACAGAATAGTTTTAACTAAATTATCCTTATCTCTTTTTATCTTTATACTAAATGCTATTAATCCAAAACATATATAGTAAACCATTGCAGGATAATTGAGTACTATAGCTTCTTGTAGAGTCATAGATTCAAATGTAACTACTAAAATATTTCTGATAAGAAAAACTGCTATCCCACATGAAATTGTCAATTTAAGTTCAGATATCTCATCAAATATTAGAATGCATAGGTTTAGTGCAATAACGCCTACTGCAAATCTCAGATTGCTTGTAAAGGGATAAAAATATATTTCACTTAAAAATGCAATTGCTAGTGTTGATAAAGCATATTTCTTAAATTTGTCCATGTATTCCTCCATAAAACTTAATGAAACTATTTCATTGTAAATAAACAATTTTCAGATTGCATCTTCATATATTATTCTTTGAGTGAACAAAAAATATAACCATTCAATATATTTTCCTAAATCGAATGGTTATATCTATATTTTTAGGTTAATGCTATTATCCCACTATATGATATCCACAATCAACATGGATGTTTTCACCAGTTACTCCTGTTCCAAGTCCGCTACATAGGAATAATGCCGTATTAGCTACTTCTTCTGTAGTAACAAGTCTCTTAAGTGGAGCAACCTCTTCAAATCCCCTTAGCAATTTGGTAAAATCTCTAACTCCTTTAGCTGAAGTAGTTTTTATTGGACCTGCGGATATTGAATTAACAGTGATATTATCTATCCCAAGATCAACTGCTAAGTATCTAACACTAGCCTCTAATGCAGCCTTTGCAACTCCCATTACATTATAGTTTGTAATAGCTCTTTCAGCACCAAGATAGGATAATGTAATAATGCTTCCTCCTTCAGTCATGAGAGGCTGAGCATTTCTCGATACAGCTACTAATGAATAGGAACTTATGTCCTGTGCCATCAAATAGCCTTCTCTAGAAGTATTGTAATAAAACCCTTGTAGTTCATCTTTATTAGCGAATGCTATACTATGTACAAGCCCGTGAAGAACATCAACTTCATTTTTTAATTCATTAAATGCATTTTCAATATCTTCATCTTTACTTACATCACAGGAAATTAGTGTAGGATTGTCAATACCCTCTTCTTTTAAAAACTTTTCTAGATTTGATCTGCTTTTATCACCCAAGTATGTAAATATAAGATTTGCTTCTTCTTGAATGAATTTTTTTGCAATACCCCAAGCAATACTCCACTTGTTAGCGACACCCATAATTAATATATTTTTATCCTTAAGTAACTTCCCCATCTTGTATCCTCCTTAGAACGAATATAAATGAAAAAAATAATCTCAAATAAATTATACAATATCTAAACAGAAAACTCAAAGCTTAACAATTTCTTAACAGAATATTCATTCTAACCTTTAGTTTAGATTTCTTTATATGTATGAATTATATCCTAATAACATTAACATATAACAACAAACAAGTCTATATATTGTTTATGTTTAGTTTAGGCTAATATCTCTTTCATTTGGCAGAGCACATATTCTACATCTTCTCTAGTAACATCGTTGTTTGTTACAAATCTGTACTCTCCATCTTCTTTTCCATTAATTTTTATATTTCTATTTATCATTTTTGAAATAAATTCTTTCTCCTCAATAATCTCATCAGACATTTCAAAAAATACCATGCTTATGTCATTTCTATCAAATTTCACTTCTACTCCTTCAAACTTTGCAAGTTCCTCAGCTAGATATTTACAATTCTCATGATCTTCGTCTAACCTGTTTATCATATCTTCCAAAGCTATTATTCCAGCAGCGGCTATGATACCAACCTGTCTCAGCCCTCCACCCATAAGCTTTCTGTTTTTCCTAGCCCTTTTAATAAAGTCCTTACTGCCAGACAATATGGACCCTATTGGAGCACATAACCCCTTTGAAAGACAAAACATAAGGCTGTCACAATTTTTCGTTACTTCCTTTACATCTACTGTTAATGCTCTAGCTGCGTTAAAAACCCTAGCTCCATCAAGGTGAACAGGAATATTACTAACATTTGCTATATCCTTTATTTTCTTCATGTTATCTAGATTCACTACTGCTCCACAGGAATGGGCATTTTCAATACATATTAATCCTGTGTCTGGAAGGTGAATATCTTCATCCCTTATGGCCTTTTCTACATCTTCTGGATTCATAGTTCCATTCTTACCTTCAATGGTTCTTATATGTACACCTGCAATCACGGCTGCCGCCCCTACTTCGTGCATAACTATATGTGAGTTTCCCTCTAAAATTACTTCGTCGCCCCTTCTAGTATGTGTAAGTAATGCTAACTGATTTCCAAATGTTCCACTTGGAACGAATAAAGCATCTTCCTTTCCAACTATGTCGGCTGCTAATTTCTCTAATTTTTTTACAGTAGGGTCATCACCATATACGTCGTCTCCCACCTCTGCATTAGCCATAGACTTTCTCATTTCCTCAGTTGGCATTGTAACTGTATCACTTCTCAAATCAATCATCTTCATGTTCGTTCCTCCCCAATTAATATAACCCAGATTATTTATAGAAAGTTATAAAATATGCAAGTAGTTTTGATTTCTAAGGTGTTTATCAAGTTCGAAGGCATATTCAGACAGTGCGTCGAGAATTTGATAAATTCCTTAGAAACAAAAGGACGTAGCAGAGTTTTGAATTTTCTATGAGTTATCTGGGTATACATATATTCACTAATTAATTTTTTATAAATTCTAACCTAAACGCTTTCTTTTTAACAGTTTAAATTCTATAATATATGTATATCATATTAAAGACTTTGTACATAGTGCTTCCTTTTATTTCATATTACATTAAAATGATCTTTTTTCAATCTACATAAACTAATTATATAATTAAATATATATTTTGCATAGGAGGATAACATGGGAAATATTATAATCTCCAAGCTCATGATCATACTTATTATAGTACTTTTATATTTTGTCATCGCTAAATCTATTGTTTTTATGTTACCTTTTATAATCGGTTGGCTGATTTCAATAATTATTGAGCCAATGGTAATCTTTCTACATAAAAAATTGAGAATTTATAGAGGCATTGCATCCTTTATCTCTATAGTCCTTTTCGTAGTAATAGGAGGAGTACTTATTTCTTCTTTAGGAGGTTTTCTATTTTCAGAGTTAACTAAGCTAACGGATAAACTTCCCCATATAGCTGTAAAAACCAATGATTTTTTTACATATATAGATGAAAAATTCCAATCACTTTATATAAATATCTCTCCAAATGTTACAACTTCAATATATGATACGTTATATAATTTTTTAAACTCATTAACAAAGTACTTCGGAGTATTAGCAACATCAACTATAAATGTTGTAACTGCAATACCTAATTTTCTTTTGTTTCTTCTATTTACCCTACTTTCTTCATTCTTTATTTCTAAGGATAAAGAAAAGATTTATTGCTTCTTTAAAGAGCGTATTCCAGAGAGAATCTATAATAATAGGAAACTAAGGATTTTAAAGGATGATTTGACCTCTGCTATATTGGGATATATAAAAGCTCAATTAATACTTATGACCATAACCTTTACTGAAAGTGCAATCGGTTTAACCTTGATAGGTGTTAACTACTCTATACTTTTTGCTTTTATAATAAGTCTCGTAGATGCCCTTCCGGTTTTAGGATCGGGATCAATTTATATACCATGGATAATATTAAAGCTTATAGAAGAAGATTACAATACTGCTATATTTCTACTTATTTTGTATCTAACAGTTACCATTGTCAGGCAGACTTTGGAACCTAAAATATTGAGTACCCAAATCGGTTTATATCCTTTAGTTACTTTAATGTCAATCTACATTGGAATCAGGCTATTTGGTTTTATAGGAATTATCTTAGGTCCTATTATTGTTATCGCTATCTTTGCTCTCCAAAAGATGGATATAATCCCAACAAAGAAGAGAAATTAATCTTTTTAGAAATAATTTTCCCTTACGTCATCCCTCTTAATGTTCGTGATATGACGAACATTAAGAGGGATTTCCATTTGTTAAACCGCTGTAATATTTATACAATCCAGTTATTTTAACGTGAAAACGTTATCCATTTTTATATACACCTTTACATTTTGTATATTTATGCTATAATTGTTCATAATATTTTAAAAAATGAAAGAGGTGTAGTTATGAATAATCTTATATATTTTATTCCACCAGAAAAACATGACTCAAAGTCTTTAAAGTCTTTACTTAATGATCATAAGGAAATTAGGTTCGTTTCCTTAGTAGCTGTTGACCTTGGTAATAACAATACCGATGAAAAGATTCCTATTAATATAATGCTTGAAGATATTGAAGAGTTTTTGAAAAATGGAGTACAAACCGACGGTTCTAGTGTTTACTTACCTGAAATAGCTGAAATTAACGATGCCAAGGTAGACATTCTTCCAGATCTTGATGTTAAATGGTTTATAGATTATAACTATGATTTCATTGATCCTGAAACTAATTTACCTGTAGGTACATTACTTATACCATCATTTCTTGAACATAATGGTAAACTTGTGGGTTCTCGCTCAATCCTAAAAACTGCATCTGATAGCTTTAAAAAAGAAATTTTAGCTTTATTTGATAATAAGTCTATTCTTGAGGAATTTGATATTAATTCAAAAGATGATATAGAAAAGGTATTACTAACTACAGCAACCGAACTAGAATTCTGGGTTCAAACACCTGGAGACAAAGCAGATTTTGAACATTTATCTACATCGCAGATCTTAAAAGAACAATATTGGAAGCGTACAGTTGGACCTGTCCGTACAGCTATGGAACAGTCTTTGTTACTGCTTAACAAATATGATTACGAAGCAGAAATGGGTCATAAAGAAGTTGGCGGAATTCCTTCGTCATTATCTAAAAACGGTAAGTTTACTCATATAATGGAGCAGCTTGAAATAGATTGGAAATATAGTACTGAGATGCAAACAGCAGATAACGAGTTGTTTGCGAAAGATATCATTAAAGAGGCCTTTGTAAGCAATGGACTTGACGTAACATTTTTAGCAAAACCAATTGAAGGAGTTGCAGGAAGTGGAGAGCATACACACGTTGGAGTTGCAATTAAATTAAAAGATGGTTCTATACGCAATCTATTCACTCCGTCGGATATGTCTAAGTACTTTGTTAGCTCCATTGGTTGGGGTGCTATTATGGGTCTTCTTAAAAACTACGAAGTTGTAAACCCATTTATAACCTCTACTAACGATGCTCTAAATAGATTAAAACCTGGCTTTGAAGCACCGATTTGTATTGTTTCGTCCCTTGGACATAAGGTAGAAACACCTTCAAGAAATCGTACTATCTTAGCAGGTTTAATCAGAGACTTAAACAATCCTATGGCTACAAGATTTGAAGTAAGAGTTCCTAATCCTACAACTAATACTTATTTAGCGACCGCTGCGATATATCAAACTATGCTAGATGGAGTAAAGGCTGTTATAGAATCTGGTAAATCTAATAAAGATCTTGAAAAAGAGTTTTCGAAGGCTGCCGGCGAAGAAGGTTTCTATCTTGAAAAAGATAGAGCATATAGAAGTGAATATGATGTCTTCGAACACTATACTGACGAAGAAAGAAACAAATTATTTGGAATACCTCCTACGACTGTCTGGGAGAATATCTGTAATTTCAATAAATACCCTGAGAAGCTCAAGGTTTTATCAACTAACGATGTATTCACAGAAAAAATTATCGCTTCCTTTAGAACCAGCATATTGATACAGTGGACTATGGAACTAAAAAATAGAATTATTCCTTCTAACATAGAGCTAGTTAGAGACTGCAAAAAGGTACATGATTTAGAGTTCGCAACTGACCTCGATATAGTAAACTGGGAAAAAGTTAATAAACTAAGATATTACTTAATGAAGGATAGTATGAGCCAAAAATCTCTTTTCACAAGAATCAGAGAATCAATCGATAATGAAGAGTATGATTTAGTATCTGATTTACAGATAGAAATGAGTGAAAAAATAACCGACTTAAAGAAATTGTATGCAATCTATAAGAGGAATCTCTTCAAAACCGAATAATACTTAAAACATACGAATACACTCTGTTATTGCAGAGTGTATTTTTTTTATGTGCTTCTTCCATACTAAGTATTAAACATGAAAAAAATATATATAATCTTGCAAGGTCGAGGTGATTAAGTGGATATACAGAATTTAAAAATATTAGAAAATTTCAATATTGAAGATATCAATCTAAGTATTCGTCCATTTTTTTCATCTATCATTATTCTTGTCCTAGCCTTTGCACTCATAAAACTAGTAATGTTTTTAACAAAAAAGATTATAGCCATCACAAATTTCAACGTACAAAGAGAAAAAACGATGAAGAGTGTTATTGATTCTATCGCAGCGTATTTTATAATGGCTTTTGCTGTTTTAACTATTATGAGTGAATTTGGTTTGATTAAAAAGGCTACAATCCTAACCGGTGCAGGTATTTTTACTGTAGTAGCTGGTCTCGGGACTCAGAATTTGATAAAGGATATAATTAATGGCATTTTTATTCTTTTTGAAAGGCAAATGAAGGTAGGAGACTTTGTAGCAATAAATGAAAAATATTTTGGGACAGTTGAAGAGATCGGTTTAAGAGCTACAGCTATCAGGGAATGGTCCCTAACAAAAATTTATATTCCTAACGGTGAGATCAAGACTTTAAAAAATTACTATAAAGAAAAAGCTAGGGTTATTATTGAGATCTTCGTACCCTTTGAAGAAAATCATGATGAAGTTGAAGAAGCATTAAAAGATGTATGTAAGGTCATTAATGAAAAATATGAAGATAGATTATATAAGGTAGGAAATACAAATTATTCTGAATTTAGCTTAGTTGGAGTAATTGGATTTAGTGGAATTGATGGTGGCGCCAGATATATAATCACAGGAGTAGTTAATCCACGTCATAAATGGTTTATTAGAAATAGAACTTATGAAACCATACTAAGAGTATTTAATGAGAAGAATTTACGAATTGGCTATCCTAAGATATGGCATGAAGACAAAAAACATAAATATTAAAAAAGTGGACAACAAAACAAATCAATACAAAACCCAGATTTTCATAGAATTTTTCTACCTATCTATGAGTAATCTGGATTCAACTTAAAATATACCCATCCTCAGTTCAATGTAATAGACAATCAATCCAAAAATAAGAGCTGGAATGGTTGTTATAATCGTAGCCCATAGAGATGACTTTCTATCTATTGCTAGAAGTGGAAACAGAGCATCTCCATCCTGTGATATGGCATTTGCTAATAGAGCTGCAAAGGGTACCATTCCCTTTGTAAACAATGCAACGAAAATAACTTGAGGGCCACATCCCGGGATCAGCCCTATCAATGCACCAACAATAACAGCCATAAGTCCTGCAGAAGTCATCACTTCTGTTATTATTGTTTCACCTACACCATAGTTTCCTCCACCTAAGCCAAACACTCCAAATTCATAAATCAAGTAAGCCACATACACCCACGTAGAAACAAATGCTGTTTCCTGAGCACTGTGAATTAATGTTTCCTTTAAAGACATAACCTTAAGCTCAGCTTCTTCATGGGTTTCATCCTGAATGAACTTTTTCCCCATAACCATAAGGACTATTGAAAAGAAGGTTCCCCCGATACCAATGATAGTTCCAAGCTTCGGAATAATTAATGTATTTACATCTATCTGGAATAATAACATTGTACCTAGAATAAGACCTATTGATATTATAATCCAATAAAATGAGAATCCTTTATGGGTAAATCTATAACCTAATGTATTAAAACCCTGATGTCCTTTAGCATTATGGTGAAGGGCTAGGTCAATCTCATCCCCTTCATCATGACCAATATGAGATATTAATTCCTCTTTACAACTATCTATACTTCTACATTCATAACTCTGTGTCATATGGTCAACCTTTTCATGTATACTCTCTAACTCATTCTTTGGTAACTTTTTCATATTACTTAACAATTTATCTCCAATTTTATAATAGTCCACAATATATCCTGTAATTATGGCGGCTATAAAGGATAATATACTAACTAATATGTAGTGTAGAGGTAAAGTCGAGATTATTACAAATGCTGAGTCTCCCATTGTTGCAATAAGTGTTGCTACTACAGTTCCAAAACTAACCTTTCCCTTTACAAATAGAGGCATTACAAATATTGCTCCACCGCACCCAGGAGTCAAACCTAAGATAGCTCCCAAAACAGGCTGCAATTTCTTTGACTGCTCTATCTTCCTAACAAATGCCCCAGAGTTCTTATAATCTATATATCCGAAAAGGAGTAATACCGCACCAACAAATACTCCTACTTGTAAAAATGAGTTTTCAGCACTAAGTAGTACTATTTCAATAATGTCTTTAAGCATATCGTCCCTCCTTGATAAAATTTATCATTTATAAAAATACCCCTATTTAGCAAAGCCAAACATAATAAAAGCGACTACAGCCGCTTTTATCTAAAACTCTTCTATCATTTCTAGTATCATCATCTTATCATTTAGTGGTTCCATGCAAGTAAAATCCTTACATATATATGCCGTTGTTCTGTCATTTACCATCTTATAGCCTTTAAGTTTATCATGTATGTTATCATATGTGTTTATATCCATATCTATGAATACTTTAGTAGTAAAGGGGAGGAATTTTTGCTTGATTGCTTTTCTTATTTGTCTATATTCATAATCACTATTCCTTCCAACTAGAACTATCTTATCCTTCATTCTACTAGAGCTTTCTAATGCTATTAGCATGAAAGAATAGGATATGGGGCTGAGATTTATACTACCACCAAAGATTTCAAATTGTTTTGAAATTACTTCATCAATTTTTTTGTCTTCGAGAATCTGTGATAACCTTATGAGATTATATGTTGCGACTGAGTTACCAGATGGAATAGCTCCGTCGTATATCTCCTTTGGTCTTACTATTAATTCTTCGCTGTCCTTACCATATAAGTAAAAACCACCCTTTTCTTCATCTAAGAATAAGTCAAACATATCTTTGTTTAGGGATTCAGCTTTTATAATATACTTCTCATTACCGGTTGTCTCAAAGAGTTCAAGCAAAGCCCATATAATAAAGGCATAATCATCAAGATATGCTAAATACTTTGACTCCCCTTCTCTGTATCTGGCTAGCATCCTTCCGTCATCTCTAGTTAATTTATTCATTATAAAGCCCATGGACTTTTCAGCCGCTATTGTATAGTCTTCATTATTAAAGACTCTTCCTCCAATAGCTAAAGCCGCTATCATTAATCCATTCCACGAGGTTAATATTTTATCATCCTTATAGGGGTGGACTCTTTTCTCTCTGTAGTCGAATAATTTCAATCTACACATTTCCAATCTATTTTTCAAATCTAAATCTTGGATTTCAATAGAGCTTTCATTTTTTATCAAGTTTGGAATGCTTTTACCCTCAAAGTTTCCCCCTTCAGTTATATCATAATACCTACGGAATAGCTCTCCATCCTGTTCTCCTAGCACTTCCATTATTTCATCGGGAGACCAAACATAAAATTTGCCCTCTTCCCCTTCAGAATCGGCATCTTCAGCTGTGAAAAATCCGCCCTCCTCCGAGGTCATATCTCTAATAATATAAGTGAAAATGTTCTTAGCAATATCTCCATATTTCTCTTTCTTAGTTACTAAGGATAATTCTCCATATGCTATACTTAGTAATGCGTTATCGTAGAGCATTTTTTCAAAGTGTGGTACAAGCCACTTCTCGTCGGTAGAATATCTGGTGAAACCAAGCCCAATATGGTCAAATAATCCACCTCTATACATACCCTCAAGAGTCTTTTCTACCATTTTTAAGGCTTTCTCTTCACCGCTTAACTTCCAATATCTAAGGAGGAATAGTAGGTTATGGGGTGTTGGAAATTTAGGCGCCCCTCCGAAACCTCCGTAAACATGATCAAAATTGCTTATGTAATACTCATAGGCCTTATCAAATACTTTTTCATCTATTTCTTCAGCTTCAAAGTTTTCACTTGTATCCTTTACGGCATTATATATTTTTTCAGTTGATTCTACAATCTCATTTTTATTTTCCTTCCATTTGCTACTTATATAAACTAGTATCTCAATGAGCCCCGGTCTACCGTATTTAGTTCTTTTAGGAAAGTAGGTTCCTGCATAAAAAGGCTTTTTATCGGAGGTCATCAATATCGTTAGAGGCCATCCACCATGTCCAGTTATCGCTTGACAAACATTCATATAAATAGAATCAACATCAGGCCTTTCTTCCCTGTCAACCTTAATGGATATAAAGTCCTTGTTTAGGACCGCTGCTACATCTTCATCTTCGAAGGACTCTCTTTCCATTACATGACACCAGTGACAAGTGCTATAGCCTATACTTAAAAATATTGGCTTATCTTCTTCCTTTGCCTTTTCAAAGGCTTCGTCTGACCACGGATACCAGTCAACTGGATTATATGCATGCTGCAAAAGATATGGACTTTTTTCATTTATAAGTCTATTAGTTTCCTTACCTGAGCTCATACTATCATCTCCAAATATTTTCATAGTTATCTATATAATACCCAAAAAAATAATGAGGTATTATAAATTGTATACCTCATTATTGGATGTATTAGTTTTTTTCTAAAGTTCTAGTCATTCCACTATATTTCTCCCGCCAATGCAGCTATTCTTCCATTACTAACAGTTGCAAAGGTTGGTATCACATCAGATGATTCCACCAGCTCAATGACTGTAACCTGTACAAAATAATCACAACATCCAGGACATGTTATGCAATCACAAAAAGTAAAATCAAATGATTCTGTAGATTCTATCACTACATCAGAATCGTCTTCATTAGTCACCTGTAATTCCCAAACACCTAATGAAAGTAGTCTTCTATTTTCACATTTTCTAAATAATTCATATCGTAATTGAATAGAAGTATCGTTAACTATATTCGGCACCTGATAACTTACAATGCTTGAAAATTGAATATTTACTATAGGCTTACAAAAAGAACTTGTATCTATTGTAACATGTGCTAATTGAAAAGGTAGGTCACTTAGTGAAGTAAATGTCCTGCTTCCTGTTCCATTACCACATTCAAGTAATACTTCTTTAGATTTATCATGGAATAGCTTAGAATTAATACAATCACTTGGCAAGCTTTCCTTTGATGATTGCGCTATGGCAGTCATTCTGGCATTATAGACTGTTACATCATCTTCTTCATCATCATCTATTTCTATTGGTATAACTTTTACAAAGTAGTCGCAGCACTTAGATACAGTTTGGCATTCACAAAATATAAAGCTAAAAGCTTTACTTATTAATTCATCGGAGTTTGTTAATTCAAATCTCCAAACTCCACGTGATACTGGCTCAGTATCACCACATACTCTAAATAATTCGAATAGAATTATAGCATCATCAATATCCTCAGCCAGTTTAATCAAACATGAAAACTCTATTAAAATTTTGGGCTTATTTAAGGAAGTTGTATCTACAGTAACGTGGGCTATGTCAGCTGGAAGTAGTAGCGCCGGATCGTCCATATCTTTAAAAACTATACCTCCATTCCCCTGACCGCATACCAAGATAGTGTCTCTTGGACATAAAGTTTCAGTTAATGCGGCTATTTGCCCATTGCTAACCGTTGCTGTAGAATTGGTTAACTCAAGGGGCGAGACTCTTACAAAATAGCTACAGCAACCAAGACATTTTGCTGATGATTCACAAAAGATAAAACTAAATGTCTCTTCTATGAGGTTAAATCTAATATCATTTTCAGGAATAGTTTCAGCTTTCTCAAACATCCAGGTTCCTAAAGATTTTGGCTCCTCACCATTACAGGTTCTAAATAATTCATATTTCAATCGAACTCTTCTAGATCCAAACAACTCTATTTTGTCTAATCTAACAAGACTAGAAAACTTTATTAATATTTCTGATCTATTTAAGCAAGTGGTATCAACAGTAACATTAGCTAATTGGAATGGATTATCCTCAGATGATGTAAAGCTTCTACTTCCAGTTCCCTGACCGCATTCTAGTAGTATTTTTTCAGACTTAGGGTGCTTTGGTTTGCACTTAGCACAGTCTCTATCTTGTTCACAAACTTTATGTGCTCCATAGACATTATTATATGTCACTTTTATTCCTCCTCAATATTTTGTTGATTTTCGGTCTATATGACTAGAGTATACTTTAGAAAAATATACTTAATATCTGCAATACTCTTATAACACGTATGCTCCATTTTCATTACATCATATGTTCTTTTATTAAATCAGTGATAGATTCTATTCTTACAAGTCCTTTTTGCTCAAAATAAAAAAAAGAACATGCCTTATACATTTTCTTCTTGTCATTTCTTTTTCAGTTTTTATAATGCTATCGTTTTAACTCTAATATTTTTCTGCTCAAGTCTTTCTAAATGACCTCTCTGTATGTTAATGGCTACGAATCTTTCGACCTGCAATATTCTATAGCTTGATGTCATATACATGGATCTCGCCTATTTCCAATCTACTTATATGGTAAAAGAGATAGATAAAAACAAGCGGATATTTTAGTAAACATGGCATCAATGGGAAGTCTATTACCCAACGCTTACAAATATGGGTTTATTTTACTTTAGCGCCCTTTCAAAGGCTTCATCTGACCAAGGATACTAGTCTACTGGGTTATATGCATGCTGTAGTAGATATGGACTTTTTTCATTTATAAATCTATTGGTTTTCTTTTTTTGACTTGCTCAGTGGTTTAATTTAGAAAATCTAACATTCAACTATATAAGCGAGAATTTTCATCTAAAAATCATTACTTCAAGTTGAATTTGATTGATCGTCAAAATATTTCTGATTAGATATAAAGGCTTGTAACACAATTCTAATATTATACATATATAACTAGTAGATAAAGGAAAGGAGGTGTTTCTATGGATGAACTTAAGCTTAACGAAGTTGTTATTCTGCCAGTCGCTAGTGCTAATACAGCTCTTGCATTAAGTAGTGCTTTATATAACATTGAATCAAATAATACTATCGAAGCTAGAAGCCAATCAGTTTGTACTGAAACCGGAAATGAACATACCATTATAAAAACCGCTAATGAGAGTGTAATTGGAACAAAGGTTTCTGCTGGTGAATTAGCTATCTTGGATACTAGTGCGGCTAACGTAAGTCAAGATCCTCTTCTATTGGCTCAAGTGTTATACCTCTAAATATCTAAAAGAGTACTATTTTCAATTAGTTCGAAGATAATATAAAAATCAGATAATGACTATATCTATATGAAAAAGATACTATTTAAATTAGTCATACAATTTCTTGAGAACTAATGGGAGATATTTTTATGACACTAGTTAACCTTAACGAGATTATTATTCTACTAGCTTCATCTGCTAATGTAGCTATTTCGGTAAGCAGTGATTTATATAACATCCAATCTAATTACGCTTTCGAAGTTAGTAGCCAATCAGCTTCTACTACTAGTGGCAATGAGCATACCATTATAAAATCCGCTAATGAGAGCACAATTGGAACAAAAATCGCTGAAGGGGAGTTAGCTATAATTGATGCTAGTGCATCTAATAAAAAAGTACCAACTGAGTTTCTTAGAGTGGCCTACATTCAGCAGTAGGTGGATAACTAATTAAATTTCTGTGCAGTTCCTAAAAAAATGCTTATAGAAGCCTAAAAGGCGTCTTACGACGCCTTTTCAGTTCTAAGTCTTCAACCTTTCCTATGTGCTTAGGTTGAGTATATTGATTTTCTATGAAATTGAGTATGTAAATTTTAAACCTTAACTCTCAATTCCATAATTACTTATATTACTAATCATGGTAATTTTTTAATAACCGTTTATATTTAACTTTACTGAATATAACTATTTTTTATTCGACGCATTTCTATTTCCTGTAACAAGTTCTCTATCTTTTCTACATGCTCATTATTCTTTTGTTCTTGAAGAGTGGCTTCAAGTTCTTTTTTTAATTCAATCATAAAATCATATGTTCTTCCTTCTTTCCTCGCATCTACAAATTCTTTGAATTTTCTCTGAATTGTAATGTCTACTACCTTAATTGTGTCTTTCATTTCAGATACCTCCTTATAGTTTTAACCATATACTTATTCAACAAAATATCTTTTTTTCCTCTTGGTACTTCTTGGATTCATCTCCTCAAATTGAATTGCTTTTTTTAATAAGAAAAATATTATTTAAATCATCTCTCTAATTGCAGAAGGATATAAAACTGGAGATATGAGCTTGTAACACAATTGACCCTTAATACATATATTTCTAGTAGCTAAAGGAAAGGAGGTGTTTCTATGGTTGAACTTAAGCTTAACGAAACTGTTATTCTGCCAGTTGCCACAGCTAATACAGCTATTGCAGTAGACAGTGCTTTATATAATATTGAATCAGTCAACACTACCGAAGCTAGAATTCAGTCAGTCGCTACTAATACTGGAAATGAACATACTGTCCAAAAATCTTCTAACGAAAGTTTAATTGCAACAAAGGTAGCTGAAGGCAAAGTAACTTTCGTGACTTCTACCCCTGCCAACGGAATACAACCTGGTCAAATATTGGCAGTAATGACTCTTAAATCAAGATTTAAGCAATCAACATATATTTAAAATCCTATAAAATTTAAAAGGAGGTATTTCAATGCCAGAAGTTGGACTTAACGAAATTCATATTGTATCCAAGGTTCCTGATGCGAATATAGCATTAAGAGCTGATTTGTATGATATTGAATCGACTAACACTACAGAAATTAGAACTCAGTCAGTTGCTACTGCTACTGGAAATGAGCATACTGTTCAAAAGTCCTCTAATGAAGGTATCATCGCAACAAAGATTCCTAGTGGTACTCTTGAATTTAATACTACCAATAGCACCCAATTAGCCCAAAGATCGGCTCTTATCCTTGGATTTGTTATCATGCAACAATAGCTATAAATTAATATCTACGAGAAAGGAGGTAATGTTTTGCTATTAGACCATATTAAAATTCAACAATCACCTCAAAAGGATGATTCTGTTAAATTAAGGCAGGCAAATTTAGACGAATTGATAATTCTTGTTCCATTTTCAGGATTTACAATTAAAGTTGACACTCCTTTATTCAATATTGAAGGAATTTCTCCTGCCGAAGTTGTATTAATAGGAATTAGTCCTAGTGAGTTCTTAATTCGGATTAACACTCCTGAATTTGACCTAACAACACTGGTTCCTAGTTTAGTGCTCGAGGTAATTAATCCTGATGGAGTTGTAATAATTAGAATAGTGGCTCCACCTGAAGAGAGCTAAAGACATATAAATCTATTAGCTTAAAGAAAGGAGGTGTTTTTATGATTGAACCTGCTCTTAACGCAATTGTTGTTATACCAATGGAGGGAGCTAATACAGCTATTGCAGTAGCAAGCCCTTTATTTACGATTGAATCAATTAACACAACTGAAGCTAGAATTCAATCAAATTCAACTGAAAATGGAAATGAGCATACTATTGAAAAGCTTGCTATCGAAAGTTTAATCGGAACAAGGGTTTCTCAGGGGCGAGTAGATTTAGTAACTGCTACTACAACTAATGGCAAGGTTGAAGCTGCTCTATTGGCTTCTGTCCAACTCTTACCTTCGCCCTAATTAAGATCCTCAAAAAAACAGTCAAAGGCGCTTAACGGCGCCTTTTAGTTCCAAGTTCATATTAATTTTTTAACCATTCTTTTAAGTCTAAAAGATATGGCTTTTCTTAGACTTTATCATTAGCTCTTTTGTAATATTTTACATTTCATGCATTAGTTTCTTAATCCTAGTTTTTATCTATTGCTCAACATAATTAACCATAATCTCATCAAGATAAACCTCAGTCTCTCCTTCAAAGCCTGAATCCAATCCAATTACTATGAAGGCATTCCCTTCCGAATCAGTTTCTACTATGGATGTTGTTTTAAAGTACTTATATGAGTAGGAGTCATCCATATTATCATCAGATTTCGCGACATTTCCTATTGTTGATAGATCCTTTCCACTTTGGCTCTGATTACCTTTATCAATATCTAATCTATAATGATTATTTTCATCAACAACAGCACTAGGTTTTTTGCTAACTATACCTGCCTTTACGTATACAGATTCACCGGGAGATCCACCAATTCCACCCATACCGGCGGGTACATTTGTTGCCATTTTAAATGTCAAATCCATTGAGTATTTAGTATTAAGCTTTAACTCTCCATCCTTACCAATATTTTTGTATATATACATAAACAAATCGTCACTATGATTGTTCCCAGTCAGATAAATCCCTTTACTTTCATCATCTTTAACTGATATATCTTTATATTTAAAGTCCAGTTCATAAAAATCTTCTACATCATCTCCTACGGGTAAATCTACAAATCCTGCTTCAAATCCCTGAAGATCCTCATCAAAATTATACGAAACAGCCTTAGGGGTTTCTTCAAATACATTCATGATCTTTATACTATTCTCTTCAACTGATACATGGGCCTTCAATATTTCCTTGAAAAAATCTAATGGTACAAAGGTTCTATCATTTATTATTTCTGGTGCCTGTCCCAGAGAGAAAGCCTTTATTTTCGCAAAAAAATATTCATCCTTTCCAATATAAAACTTTGTCCACTGGTTTCCGCCTTTCAATTCTATCGATTGAGTTTCGTCATCCCACTCAACTTCATATCTTAGTGCCTCTGATGCTGACCTTAGGGGTACCATTATATTACCTTCTGAATTATAGAAAGCATTTTTTGTATCCTCTGGTAAATTTAGCTCTACGCCATTTGTTATTATTTTATATTCCTGATTAATTGGTGCTGATATTTGAGCTATCGATACCTCACCTTCTTTAAGGTTTATAGGAGAATTTTCTCCAATAGATGCATAGGAAGCACTACTAAGGAATACTGTTCCCGCTAATGTTAAAGCTACAAATTTATTTTTCATTTTATAATTTTCCTTTCTAATTTTTCAGTTTAAATAGACAATGAAAGTTTCACTTTTTTATAGGTCATTTCAGCAAATGAAATGTAACCAAGATCAAATCAACTTATTTATCTTGATCTTATATTTAATTAGACTTATGTATCCATATAAAAGTTTCAAAAAAATTATTAAATGACCTTAATATCTTCTAAGCTCAAAATCTTAAATAGGATTGTTTCCTAAAAATAAGCTACAAAAAAGAAACGACCTAGTTTTATAACTAAAGCCGTTGTTATTTAAGCTGCTAAATTATTTTTCTCTTTATTTAAGCTATCTATCTAAATTCTTATTATGAGTGTTTGTTTTTCTATGTTGATGTCCCCAGCACTCCGTAATAATCTTTCTTGCTGCAAAAAGTGATGTTAGCGCTGGATCTAGATTTGGAGCTACCTCTACAATATCAAATCCAATAATAGGTAAATCAAATAACCCGTACAACAAATCAAGTAATTGTCTACTGCTGAGTCCTCCAAACTGAGGTGTGCCTGTACCTGCTGCATAAGCAGGGTCAAGGCAGTCGATATCCAAGGTTAGATATATTTTATTAAATCTTTTCATCTTCTCTTTTACACTTTCTAAAACCTTTTCAACTCCTATTTTATTAAATTCATAGGAATTAATTACGTTAATTTTGTTTTCTTTCTTGAACTCTAGTTCATCCATCTCGATTGACCTAATGCCAATAAAGAATATGCTTTCACTGTCTGGAACATTTTCTAATTCTAAAGCTCTTCGCTCTGTCGAGCCATGGGACAATTCATCACCTTCTAGTTTATCACACAAGTCAAAATGTGCATCTATATGAATAATGCCAAAGGGTTCATCTAGAGCTTTATCTATACCTCTTTGTACTGGAATTGTTGTTGAGTGATCTCCACCAATCATAGTAAAGAATTTACCCTTTTTAACTAATTCATATACTGTTTCTTCTACTTCTTTAAATATCTCATCCCTATCTTCACCTGAGATATCACCTTTATCAACTATCTTTAAGTCTGATATACTTTCAAAATATTCTGTTGTCGGTGCAATAGTGTAGGTAATCTCTCTTAAGGCTCTAGGTCCATCCTTTGCCCCACCTCTAAAGCTAACACCACCATCGAAGGGTATTCCGAAAACGACTACATCTGCTTCCTCCGCTGGCAAATCTAGCTGATTTAGTCCAGCCCATATAGTTTCTTCTTTAATCATATCCTTTGTATTTTTCATATTTAAAACCTCCTAATATAATTTCTGATTATTGATGCTTGTTCTTTGCAATATATTAAAGCAATATACATGCCAGAATATCTTTCCTTTTATAAAGCTTCTATGCCTAGCTTTAAGTGAATGAGTAAGAACTTCACCATATAGAATGTAAAAAAAATCTTG
>JMSU01000201.1_pt1 | contig 21497 bp, 19 predicted proteins | sample 179011 | NCBI WGS metagenome assembly JMSU01 (sample SAMN02769580, study PRJNA246767) | bioreactor metagenome | isolation source: Culture-1 Bioreactor ArsB derived from microbial biomass from the upper 2 cm... | place: Germany: Bremen | collected day 87 after inoculation
ATTATTATTATTATTGGAGGGACATTTGTTTTCGTTAATAATCAACGTAAGCAACAAATTTTTATTGAACAACTTGTACAACCATTTAATATTAAAGTTGTAACGAATCAAAAAGATCTCCTCGATTTAAGTGCTTTACTAGATGGAAAAGACATAAAATTGAATATTGATACTACATTTGAGATTTCTGGAGGGAAGTATCAAATTAGTAAAATGTTGAATAATGGGAAAAGTGAATATGTGATATTTAGTGATAAGATTCATTATGTGAAGAGAGATGAAGATGGTAGTATTATTGAAGACTCATGGTATACATCAGATATGGAAGTACTTGAGCAGATAGAGGATTTATTTATAAAATCAATTTAATCAAACAAGAATAAAAACAGTCAACTTTAGTTCATAAATACCATTACGGCGTAAACGCCGTCACAATTAATTTATTAAAAGATTGCCTTTACCACTTCTTTTTAGTAAGATTAAATAGGAGATAGCAATACACTACAGAGCACGAGGAGGCGAGTGGTATTTACCCCGCATAAATATATGTGTAGCCAATCTTTTCAAGCACAACTAATTGGGACTTTGAGCCCGTACACTTATCATTGATATCATCTGATAAATGATTCGCTGGATTGGCAGTCAATGTTGCTATTCCCCATTTTATTTCCTCGAACGAGGTCTACTTATGATGAAACTTGTTTACCCTGTCTGTTGTGGTGTTGATGTCCACAAAAACACTATCGTTGCAACAATTGTTTCTACTGATAATCAAGGAATATCTACTTATCTCCAAGAAACTTTTTCAACTCAAAATTATGATATCAAGCGGTTTCACGATTGGCTTCTTATTAACCAATGCCATCACGTCTGTATGGAATCTACTGGTAAATACTGGATTCCTATTTTTAATTATCTTGAATCTGATATTCATGTTCTTCTTACCCATCCCAAATATGTTAAAGCTATTAAAGGTAAGAAGACAGATAAAAAAGATTCTAAATGGATAGCTATTTATTCAAGTTTGACCTAGTTCGTAGCTCTTTTATTCCTCCAAAGGATATACGAGCTTTACGAGAAATAGCTAGATACCGCTTCAAGCTTGTTTATATGAAAGCTTCAGAAAAAAATCGGATTCAAAACTGTATGACAGTTTCAAACATTGGTATTGCTAGTATTCTTTCTGATCCTTTTGGTGTAACTGCCACTCAAATCATCAATTATCTTTTAACCTCTGATGTAATTGATGAAAAAGAATGTCGTAAACTCATTAAAGGCCAGGCTAAAAAGAAATCTGATGCTATTATTTCTTCAATCCAAGGCTTTCAAATCGAATCAGACCAAGCTTTAAAAATGACTCTTGCTAGAGAGCTTCTTGAGTATCTTGATAAAATGATTTGTAATACAGAAGTAGAACTCTACGTTCGTACTAAATTTTATCGCAATATCATTAATCTTATTTCTGAATTACCTGGTATTACAGAGCTTTCTGCAACACTTATTCTCTCAGAGATTGGTGCTGATATGTCTGTCTTTGAAAGTGCCAAACATTTAGCTTCTTGGGCTGGTTTAGTTCCTGCAAACAACGAAAGTGCTGGCAAGAAAAAATCTGTTCGAATTTCTCGTGCTGGACAATACCTCAAACCTCTTTTAGTGCAATCAGCTCTTGCAGCCATTAAAAGTAAAAAAGAACCTTATTTTTCGATTAAATACCAACGTATTAAGAAACGTAGAGGTCATAAAAAAGCTATTATCGCTATTGCTAGAATGATGCTTATTTGTATCTATCATATGATTACTAATGGTGAACGTTTTAATCCTTGTGATTATGAAGAACTTATTAATCCTAATCCGATAGAACCAAAAGTAACCCTTACTCTTGAAACCGCACTATCTTTTATATCTGCTCAAGGTATCGATATTTCAGTTTTGAATGTATCAAGCAACGATTGATTAGTTTTTTCAAACTTCTTCTGCCCTTTATTAAAGTCGGCCATTTTTAACATATTCTTTTCACACTTATAGCCTACGAGTTAAACGGTAGGCTATATTTATGCTCGAATATATGTATTAAAGGTAGGTTTATAATCCCATGGGTATTGTTTTATCCTATCTCCTCATTAACAAGCAACATTATCGTTTTACCATTACAATGTTTTCATGGGTTTAATCTTCCCGTAGTATACAAGCATGTAATATATTTACTATGTGAGATTATTCGGTCATAGTTAAAAATGTTGACAGTCATGATTTTATATACTAGATATGCCGTAATCAATTGTGAATTGAACTACCTATCTATTTCTAACTATGCTATAATTTGGGGTATATTATTTAATTGGGGAGGGTTAACATGAATGCAGTTATCGATACAATTAACAGCAGAATATCATTAAGAAAATATAGTGAGAAAAGTATTTCAGATGAGGATTTAGACTTAATCATACACAGTGCCATGCGAGCGCCAACAGCAGGAAACATGATGCTATATACTATATTGGTCATCAAAGACCAACAAACAAAAGAGAAATTAGTTAAAACTTGTGATAATCAACCTTTTATTGCAAAGGCTCCTGTTGTTTTAATTTTCTTAGCAGATCACCAGCGTTGGTACGATTATTATGCATTATGTAAAGTACAAGATTACTGTAAGGATAATGGTATCAACTATGAGGAGCCTTGTGAAGCAGACTTACTACTCGCCACAAGTGATGCCATTATTGCTGCTCAAAATGCTGTAATAGCAGCAGAATCATTAAATATTGGTTCTTGTTATATTGGAGATATAATAGAAAATTATGAAGTGCATCGAGAGCTTTTCAATTTACCCAAATGGACATTCCCCGTTGCAATGCTGACATTAGGTTATTATCCACAAAATATGCCAAGAACGCCAAAAGAAAGATTTTCAAAACCCTATGTCGTATACAACGAAAATTATAAAAGATTATCTAATGAAGAGTTAAGTGACATGTTTGTAAAAAGCAACAATAAACTAAATCCTATGAACCCTTATCACGCCAATAATTTTGGACAATTAATGTACGGAAGAAAAACAGGAGCTGATTTTTCTAAGGAAATGAGACGTTCTGTGAAAGAAGCTTTAAAAAATTGGAAATAGGGTAAACGCTAATAAGGAGAGATGATATGATGACAGTCTTAGGGATTGTAGGAAGCAAAAGAAAAAAAGGTAATACTTCAACATTAGTTCAAAAAACGTTAGATACTATAAAAGCAGAAGGAATAGAAACAAACCTAATATTTCTTGGTGATTATGATATAAAAAGTTGTCATGGTTGTGAAGGCTGCAAAGATACTTTTAAGTGTGTCATTAAAGATGATATGCAAAAATTATATCCTTTGATCCTAGAATCAGATGCTATTGTTTTAGGGTCACCCACATATTTTTATAATATATCATCAGATATGAAAGCTTTTTTAGAAAGATGCTATAATTTTGAAGTCTTTGCAGAAGATGATCGTTCAGTATGGATGAGCATTAATGAAGCTATGGGAGGAAAATATGCTGTTGCAATAGCTGTGTGTGAGCAACATGATGAAAAAGATATGGGATTTACTGCTGAAGCAATGACAAAACCCCTTGAGGCTTTAGGGTATAGGGTTGTAGACACTGTAAAAATTCTAAAATTATTTAAAATGAATGAAGCTTTAAAAGATGACAAAGCTCTAGAGCAAGCGAGAAGAGCTGGTGAGCGTCTAGCTAACACTTTACAATTGAAAAGAGATATTAAAGCTAAGCTAAAATCACTATAGATACATTTTCTTCATATTGTAAATTACAAAATGAAGTTAGGGATAAAATCAAATGGATTATGACATTGTGATCAATTATAAATAAAAAAGACTATCTCACCCACACTTTCAATACATCTACGTGTCATCTTCATGAGATAGTCTCTTATAACTACTAACCTATTTCAAAATAATCTTTTTATAATAATTAACCGTTAATAAATAATACATAAAATAAATCACACTATATCCAACCATGGTAATGATAACAGGTATGAAAATATGAGCATCAAGCAATGTACTAAAAGCATTAAGTGCAAAGGCTGAGTGCACCAGTCCTACGATTAATGGTACGATGAACATCATGAGAATTTGTTTCTTAATGGACCATGTAATATCCTTCTTACTTACACCAATTTTTTTCAAGATTGTAAATCGTTCTTTTTCTTCATTTGCTTCTGTAATTAACTTAAAGTATATGATACTCCCTGTTGATAATAAGAAGACGATACTTGTGAAAAATGCTGTAAAGGCTAATAAAGCATATGTTTGGTTTACTGAGCTGTAATTTTCATAATATACTTTTAGATTTGCATCTTCCGGTATAAGATTCTTCATATCTTGCATTAGCTGCTTACTAGCTAGCTGGTTGGTCGTCTTGATACACGTATAGCTGGCAACATTAGCTCCTAACTTAACATATTCATTAAACACTGCATCGTTTACAATGATATAATTGGAGCTATAGCCACTATAGATGAGTGCCTTTTCTTGTGTATCAATAATCTTAACCGACTTTTTATGTTTAAAATTAATATTAAGTTCAAAAATGCCACCTTTGGTATAGTCATAATCATCTAAACCAAAGCTTGAATAGACTAGCAGGCTTTCATCCTCAGCTAAATTCACTTGATCCTTCACCATGTTTCGAAGCTCCATGGACTTATTGTATTGACTATTAGATAGTAAGTGGTATTCATGGTTATCTGATAATTTAAGACCTAAGTTCCCAAACCTTGGCTTCTCTTCTCCTATATATTTCGCACTAACCCCAGCCCTTGACATTTTGGTACTACCAATTAGATCCACTTCTTTACTATTATTTACAAGTTCTATTGCTTTTCCATCCAAACCATCCCCTTTATAACCATATACGTATGTAAAAGGATAGTTCGCTTCTGCCTTTTTGTTAAAATCATAATATAAACTATCTGCCATACCAAGAGCTACGATTGTTGTTGCACTTAGTATCGCTATTGTAGCTAATGTAACAGAATGATTTTTTATACGATAACCTATATTGGAAATAACGAGTAAATTATTGCCTTTGTAATAAGTTTTCTTTCTTCCTTTAAGAATTTTTGTAAAAAACCCTAAGAAATAAATGAATAACCCATAAGTACCTGAAATAACCGTAACGAGTACAACTAGCATATTAATGAGAAGCAAACCGTTAAACATATTTTGTGATAACCAGTAACCAAATGCCACAAAGCAAAAGGATATAATGGCTAATATTGGCCGCGTTTTAAAAGGCTTCTCATTTCTCTTAGATGCTGAAAACAACTCAATAAGTTGAATTTTTTTAATCACCCTATAGCTGTTAATGGATGCAATTACAAATATGATCGTAAAAAATAGAGCTGTATCTTTTGCTGCTTCCATAGAAAATGTAAATTCTACATAAATCATCTGATTCATCATACGTAACAAACCCATGATGAATAACTTGGAGAATACCGTTCCTAATGCAATCCCAAGTATTAAGGATATGATTGCAATAATAATATTTTCAATAAATAGCATAATGGTTACACGACTCTTTTTCATTCCCATAAGTGAGTATAAGGCAATCTCTTTCTTACGCTTTCTAACAAAAAACGAATTAGAATACCCAATAAAAATCATAGCAAATAGTAAAACAATACCACCAGTAAAGCCAAACAGGCCAGAGATATTGGCATTACCCCCTACCACACCTGTAACTTGTGGATTGTATTTGATGGATGCAAAGAGATAATACACAACCACACTGAATATGGTAGACATCAAGTAAATATAGTAATTCTTAAAATTTCTTCTCATGTTGTTGAAAAAAATATTATAATACGTCATTTAAGTCTCCCCCCAACATGGCTAATACATCTATGATACGGTTATAAAACGCCTTACGTTGTCCATTATTAATCAACTCCGAATAAATACTACCATCTTTGATAAATAAAATTCTATCACAATAACTGGCAGCAAATGGGTCATGGGTCACCATAAGAATGGTACTACTTAATTCTTGATTCAACTTTTTCATGCATGTTAATAGTTCTTTTGATGACTTGGAATCCAATGCACCTGTTGGCTCGTCTGCTAGGACCATCCTTGGATTATTAATAATCGCTCTTGCTGCTGCCGTTCTTTGCTTCTGCCCACCTGATATCTCAAATGGAAACTTTTTAGTGATATCATCTATGCCTAGAATGCGTACAACTTCGTTCATTTTCTCCTTGATTTTCTTAACATGTATTCTCGAGATGGCCAAAGGTAATACAATGTTTTCTTCTACTGTTAAAGTATCTAATAGATTAAAATCTTGAAAGATGAAGCCTAACTCTTTTCGCCGAAAATCGGATAGGGCATTTTCTTTTAATGTACTGATATCTTTATCTTCATAGATGATGGTTCCTGATGTTGTCTTGTCAATGGTGGATATAACATTCAATAAGGTACTCTTACCTGATCCTGATGGTCCCATTATACCTACGAACTCACCTTTATTGATTTCAAAATTAACATTAGTAAGAGCTACGGTTTTATTTGTTTTTGATCCATATATTTTTGTCACATTCTTTACTTGAATAATTGGCTTCATGCTATTCCTCCTAGAATCTATGTTCATAATCATCTCATATATGTCATTGTTAACTCATATCGATTATATTACTTGTTAACCCTAAACATATTATAAAAGATACCTTAGCTTTTAGCCATATATTTTCCTTACAAAAGTTATCTTAATCTTACACTAATGTAAGATATCCATTGGAAATCCCACTATCAGAAAAACGCTATATCCTTCGTCGGGATATAGCGTTTTTCTAAACGAAATAAAGTATAACTCTATCCTTCCATAATAAGCGTATCAATAGCTTCTCCGGGTGCTACCATAGGAAATACTTTCTCATCTTTATGAATTTTACAGTGAATAAGTACGGGTCCCTTATGTTCTAAAGCTTTTTGTAATATATCTTCTACATGATCTATATGGCTAATCTCATAACCTTTCATGCCAAAATCCTCGGCTAAACCAACAAAATTCGTTTGATGGTTTAGCGTAGTCGAGGCATATCGCTTGTCAAAGAATAAAGTTTGCCACTGGCGTACCATGCCCAATACATTATTGTCTATAAGTAGTATGATAACAGGTAACTGATAATTCACAAGGGTAGCACACTCTATAAGATTCATCTTGAAACATCCATCTCCTGCTACGTTAATAACACGTTTAGTAGGATTACCTATCTGGGCACCAATGGCTGCGCCTAAACCGTAGCCCATGGTTCCTAGTCCCCCAGATGTTAAAAATTCTTTTGGCTGATTGAAGGTATAATGTTGAGCTGTCCACATCTGGTGTTGACCTACTTCTGTGGAGATAATTGTCTGATCATCTGTGAGTTCATCTAACTTACCTATGATTGTCTGAGCTGTTAATGTGTGCCTATCATAAGCCATAGGATACTTCTTTTTATAATCAGTTATTTGCTCTATCCAACTACTTCTATCGGTCTTTTTAATTCTCTTATTTAAACCATGGAGTACCTCTTTTATGTCCCCAACAATGTAATGGTCCGTTACCACATTCTTATTAACTTCAGCCGGGTCTACATCTATATGCAATATCTTAGCATGTTTTGCAAATCCCTCTACGTTACTTACTACACGGTCACTGAATCGTGCTCCAATGGCAATGATTAAGTCACTTTTCGTAATGCTTACATTGGATGTTTTTGTACCGTGCATGCCAATCATACCAGTAAAGAGATCATGGTCTCCTGGAAAACCGCCTAGCCCCATTAGGCTCGATGCAACTGGCGCACCAATGGTTTCAGCTAAAACAAGTAATTCTTCGGATGCTTCTGACCGTACCACACCGCCACCTATATAGATAAAAGGTTTCTCACAAGTCTCTATCAAATCTATAGCTCCTTGAATGCGTTCCTCCGTTATGTCTTCATTAGATCGCATTGCTTCTTTTGGTTCTTGTCTAGCATACTCCGCTTCATTCATGGATACATCCTTCGGAATATCAATAAGTACAGGACCTGGACGACCCTCTTTCGCTATATAAAAAGCTTCTCTAATGGTATCTGCTAATCTGTTCACATCTTTGACAATGTAATTATGTTTCGTAATGGGCGCTGTAATACCCGTAATATCCACCTCTTGAAAACTATCTTTACCTAGTAAATGAACAGGTACATTACCTGTTATAACCACCATAGGTACAGAATCCATATAGGCAGTAGCTATACCTGTAACCAGATTAGTAGCACCGGGTCCAGAAGTTGCAATACACACACCAACCTTGCCTGTAGACCTGGCATAACCATCTGCCGCATGTGAAGCTCCTTGCTCATGAGCTGTTAACACGTGGCGAATATCCTTATCCCCATATAGCACATCATATATATGGATAACATTAGCCCCAGGGTAACCAAAAATAGTATCCACCTTATGTTCTTTTAAACATTCAACAACAATATTAGCACCTGTCAATAACATACTTACCATCTCCTATTTTATATTTATCTCATAACAACATCAATCAATAACGCTACACTTCTCTTTTCATATAAATCCGTTTAACATAAAAAACCTCCATCCTTATTCTATATAAGGACGAAGGTTATAGTCTCCGCGGTACCACCTTGATTGCAATCTGCCACTTAGCCTAATACGAGATAGACCCATATACACCTATCCGATACTAGCTCCCCTATAACGGTGGGACTCCGTTGAAGCCTACTCTCTTACGATTTCAGTTCACAACTCCAAGGCTACCTTCCATTATTCCTTCATGGAGAATTTCCACCAACATCTCCTCTCTCTATTTCCAAAATAATGTACTCTTCCTTTTCTACGCTTTTTTACGTTATTACTGTTTTGTGTTAAATTATTTTTACCATTATATCAATCCATAGATGATTTGTCAATACCAATATTTTTCATCTATCATATAACTAACATTTTTATATCTACAATTACCTATACTTTTTTTCTCTAAATATATAATATATAACTATCATTATTTATACCTTATTATTTCATTAAATTTTCTTACATAGACCGAAAAGAACTTGATTATAGTTTGCTGTATAAATGTTGCTATGATAGTATAATCGTAGTAGTATGGCTATTTATTCCAATTAGGTCAAGGATTCATTTATTAGCATTTTCACTCCAAAGCCTATACTTACTATCGTTTTATAAGGTAATAATATAAATCTAAAGAAAATAGCCATGTAAAGATGATACTATTTAATAAGAGGGAGAGTTGTATATGAAAAGATTAACATTAATCACTTTTCTTCTGCTTGTTGTGTGGGTAAATGTGGGGTTTACCAAAGCAGAAGATACCAACCATTTAGTAACTTATACGAATCTTAAAGGGTATATTAATAAGACTGGAATACCCGTCTACAATTATAATAATAAACCCATGATTAAGTTATATCAATTGAATTACTACAGGTTTGACATACGTTGGGAAGCAAGCACAAAAACATTTATAGTTACTTATAATCCAGAAAAAAATTTGACGAAGATTCCTGTATTGTCCTATAAGAAAGGCAAAAAATATGGCGATGCTTTTGAATGTGATATAATGGCATCGATTAACGGCAAGATTTATCCTCTAGTTGTTGTAAATGGCAATCATATGTTGCCCCTTAATGCTCTTGAACCCTATGGACCTGTTATCACATATAAAGAGGAACATGCTACGCATTTTACTTCTTATGATACAAAAAATGTTACCATTCATGACTCAGCATTTCGCAAACATTTACTTGATGTATTGGATAAGATAGAAGGACCAATTTCTATGGATGAACTGGATGCTATAGATAGCCTTAGATTCAGCAACTATGATAACATTGGTTATTCAAAAATGTCCGAAGACATTGGTTTACTGAGAAACCTAGAATCCGTGTCTTTTGCAGGTGCAAAACAATGGACCATTAATCCAGGAAGTATGTCATTATTGGTACCATGCCAGAAAATTGAATCTATTACATTGGATAATTGTATCGTTGATGATTATGGTTTTTTCAAATCTTTGCCCAACATAAGAAAGTTGTCATTAACCTTTAATGCCATTACTCTTGAAGCAGATAAGTTATCCAAAATAACGGATATTCCTACTTTAGAAGAGCTAATTATAGCTGGCTATTTTGACGAGTCAATCGATATGTCTTTATTTAACAACTTAAAAAACCTCAAATCTCTAAACATCTTTTATTGGTCAAATCGTACATTCATAAATATTGATAAAGCTTCCTATCCTGAACTGGAAACGCTCATGCTATATGGATGTGAATATGCCACCTTTTTACAAGAACGTTTTAAAGCCCCTAAGCTTGAAAATTTTTACTTAGCACCATCCACTTTGGAAAGTGGTATAGCAATGGGTATGAATACTTTCAATCATTTAACGACATTAAAGTATTTAGAAATACATGATTGTATCAACAGTTTAGATGGTATAAGCTCATTAACACAATTAGAGGAAATCAACTTATCGGATAATGCCATAGTTGATATTAGTCCATTAACGTCATTACAAAATTTGCAGAAAGTTAATTTGCGAAACAATCCTATAAAAGATTTATCCATTTTAGATCAATTAGATGGTGTTGAGGTTATTATAAATAAGGAATCAGAGTAATCCATTCTATATAATAAGAACGACTATATGGCATCTCTCCAAAATGAAGTTAAGCCTAAAAGAAAGTCTTATTAAACTTAATAATAGAACTAGCTTATACCAAAACAAGAGGGTAACTTATGCTATGCACAACATAAGCTACCCCTTCTCATTGATAACACTTCTTCTCTAGGTCACTGACTTACAATAACTCAATTATTAATTAACAAGAATAGATATGGAGATTATCTATGAGCCTGACCATTCACCATCACTTATTAAGTAATAATTGTTTTTTATACAGACTATGGTAAAAGGCATTATTAGATAATAACTCTTTATGAGACCCTATACCAATGATTTTCCCTTCGTTAAGTAGAATGATTCGATGAGCATTTTTAATGGTTGCTAACCGGTGGGCAACTATTAGTGTTGTTCGCTTATACATAAGCATATCAAGTGCATGCTGTATTTTACTTTCCGAATGATTATCCAAAGAAGCTGTGGCTTCATCTAGCAAGAGAATCTTAGGGTCTTTTAGAAAAGCTCTAGCAATGGCAATACGTTGCCTCTGTCCTCCTGATATAGATGTACCACCTTCATGCAAGACTGTATTATATCCCTCTGGTAATTCCAGGATGAATTCATGAGCGTTGGCTAAGATGGCTGCTTGTGTAATATCCTCTTCTGTTGCATGGGGGCAACCTAGACTAATGTTGTCGCTTACACTAAGACCAAAAAGGTATGTTTCTTGGGGTACAACTCCTATATGATGACGCAGGTAATGAAGATGGATGTCTTGAATATTATGTCCATCGACTTTAATATGACCTGTTTTTACTGAAAAAAAACGAGTTATCAGTTTTAAAATGGTTGACTTACCAACACCACTGGGACCAACGAATGCAACTGTCTCTCCTTCTTCTATATCAAAAGTTAGATCAGAAAAAACTTCATCACCTGTAGGATATGCGAAACTCACCTTTTCAAAGGATATATGGCCTTTTATATCTGGCTTTATATGAGATAAACGCACGTGTTCCTCTTCACTATCTATAATTGTAAAAATCCTGTTTACAGCAGCCGACGTTTTCTTCACTTCTATATAGATACCTGCTAATAAACCGATAGGCTCTGTTAACATCTCACAATAAAGAATAAAAGCTATCAAACTTCCTGGAGAAAGATGACCAGTAAACACACGATAACTGCCAACACCTGTTACCATAAGAAGTTGCGTCATAGCCAAAAGCCCTATCAACATATTGGATTTTTCTTTAATACGTATGCTCTTAATATTCTTTTTCAATAGACTGTCATTTTCTTTACTATATAGATTTACGGCATCTTTTTCAACAACAAAAGCTTTAATAACTTTTATCCCTTGAATACTCTCAGTGAGTATGGACATCATCATACCCAGCTGTTGCTGGACGCGTTTTGATATGATTTTTGCTTTATCTCCCATTACTTTTGCCGTTAAAATGGTTAATGGTACTACTGCCAACCCAGCTATCGTCAGTAATGGATCAAGTCTAATTAATATAATCAAGACAACAATTAGTGTTATGCATTTTTCCAAAGCATAATTGAGCCCAGAGGCTAATATTTGCTGAATAAGTGTCAAATCATTGGTAATCTTTGACACAATATCACCTGATTTATTCTTGTCATAATAACTAATTGGAAGTCTTTGTAGCTTTTCATATATTTCATTCCGCATATCTGTTATAATTCGCTGACCAATATAGCCTTCCATATAGTTCTTTTTGTAACGGGCCATCTGACCTATGACAAAAACAATGGTAAGCATAACCAAACTATTCATCAGCATTTTACTATCTTTCGCTTTCAAAGCTACATCAAAAATATTCTTTATTGTCCAAGGAAAGAGGGTTGTGACTGCTACCGATATTAACATACACAATTGACTAGTTACCACTAACCTTTTATAAGGACCAAGGTATGCAAACGTTCTTTTAATTTGATTATACATGAAATCACCTACTTCATTATGCCACTTTTAATAAACATCAATAAATGATCAATAACCTGTTCTCTCGTTACATTTGACTCTTCACCGATATCGTAACTCATACCTTGCAACATATGGATTATACCAATGGATGCGATTCGAAAATTCATCTTCTTCACACAATTATATCCATAACCTTCTTCTAGAATATCAACAAAAATCTTGATATATTCCTCTCTAACCTGAGCCACTTTATTATGAATCTCCTGATCCATTCCTTTAGAAACTTCATTGAATAAAATATCAATAAAATTCTTATACTTAATAAAAATGTCCACAACAATGGTAACAAATGTGTTTAACTGTTGATCCAGAGGTTTATGACTATCAAAACTCTTACGAAATTGGTGAATTAAGATATCTGTTCCGCTCTCTAAGAGCTTAATGAATAATTCTTCCTTTGATTTAAAATGGTAATAAAGCGTTCCTTTAGCAACCTGTGCCTCATCCGCAATATCTTGCATACTTGTTTGATAATAGCCTTTATTCGAAAACAATTTTTCCGCTGCATCAATAATGATTTCTTTACTCACATTTTTCACGCTCCTTTTTTGTACTGACCAGTCAGTATAGTAATAGTATATGGATTTTATTGTCATATGTCAATATATTTTTATTAATGTGTGAAAAAAAAGATCAAGTACACCTTATCATTAAAGATACACTTAATTGTAAATGATATTATATTAGTGTACCACTAAAGCCCATTTCGATCATGAATTAGTTTACCACCTAACAATAAAATCTTGTAAAATAAAGTGAAACTATTTTACAGGAGGTAAGAAAGGTGTGAAGATTGAAATGGACATGTATAAAAATATTCGTCAAAGTTATATAAATGGCGAATCACAACGCCATATAGCTACCCGATTAGGAATCTCACGTTAAACAGTAAAAAAATACTGTGAAGGTAATGCACATCCTAATGTTCGCAAACCCTCTAGAAGGCGATCGGATGTTATAACCTGTGACGTAATACAGTTTATCTTGAATTGCTTTAAAGAAGATGAAGAAGAACACCTAAAAAAACAGAGGCATACAGCAAAACGCATCTATGATCGCCTAGTCGCAGAAAAAGATTTTAATGGTGGAGAATCAACTATTCGTAGAGTTGTAAGAGAATTAAGAAATACACAAGCAGTCCCCCCCACAAGCTAATGTACCTTTATCTTATGAACCTGGTGAAGCGATTCAAATCGATTGGGTTCGTGAGCGAGTGGTAAAAAAATCTTATTGACATTCGCACTATAGACAATTATCTAAAAAAGATGAAAAAAATAAGCTGCCTGTACAGCAACTTATGCAATTAGTTTTAATTTTAATGTATATTGTTTACCCATTACTTTTAATAAGTTCTCTTTACCATATATATATGATTGAATATATTAAGCCTACTCGTTCATTAGGAACAGATTTATTATTGCTCTGAATTATAATAAGGGTGTAACTCTTCTTTTACAGGATCACTCCAATCTGGATAACTTATTAATGTTTCTATAACATCATCAAGTTCTTTAGATGTAAATCGTTTTCCATCCCCTGCAATATTAAACCAAGTTTCAAACATAAACTCTATTTCTTTTCTAAGGTCTATCACTTTTTGTTTTCCACTATCAGTAGATGTATCGACATATTTAATGAGAGTCCTTTCAGCTTTAAGAATATTACCTATAACATGTAATCGTTGATTCTTTCCTATAATCCTTAAATTTACTATATTCATTTCTGCTTCATTCAGATAATGCAGTATAGCCATTTTGTCTTCATTACTTAATTCTTCATTCTTTAAATCATTATACTCAAACACATTATTTATATCAAATAAATTTACTACAATATTTTCTCCACATTTCATATATAAATTTTCTACAATATCTGATGTTTTCGTATATTTAACTCCAAAAAATATAGAAGTACCAAATAATATAATTATTATCCAAATAATTATCCCTTTATATTTAAACATAATTCCTCCATCCAAGAAGGTGTTTGAGGTAATGAATTAAATACCTCAAACACTACAATATTTTTACCTATAAGTTACAAAAACTACTCAAGAGTGTACTCTACATTATCAGTCTTAGTTATCCATTCACTTTGAGTTTCATCATATGGACTTCTAACAAAATATTTAAATTTTGTTTGAAAAACTTTAGTACCTGTGGGATTAGAACTTTTATTTCCAATTATCCATGCTTGTCCAAAATAGTGACCTACACCTAAAAGAACATCATTTGAATCAATTTTTACACCTGATTGTCTAGTTTCACTAGGCATAATCTTTGTTGCTACATTAATATCCTTGAATTGCTTTGATGCTGTGTAAGTTGCTGTTATAGATATATACTTTCCTAATGATATACTACTATTATATGCTACTTTAAATCCAAATTTTGCATTTTGTTTAACTATTCCATCAACTGTCACACTATTAATAACTTGATAAGTGTCTGTAGCTACATCAACACTTACGTTATCTAATTGTAATAATGAACCCTTATCGTCATTTAATGAAGGAATTTCATAACATCTTGTCCACTCTCTATCAATTACCACAATTGTAAAAAAGTTTTCGGAACTACTTCCTGCAAAGCCAGATGGATATATCAGTTTTCTATGAACTTCCATATTATGATAAACTGTTGCACCAGCTATATTATATTTCTTTGTATGTATTGCTATATTTTTATGTTCTAATTGGGTAGCTCTTAAAGATATTTCATCTGATGAAGTGTCTTCTTGTGAATCAACTGGTTTTATTACTTTTGCATACCAATATTTTAAGCCATTTTCTTCATCAGCACTAGCAATTGGGATGTTATCAAATATTAAATTAATATCAAATATTTCAATTACCAATATATCATCAGTACTAGTATTCTTTAAATATATACTTAGCACATTCTTTGAGCTGTTACGCATGTTGTCGTGATATATAATAGCATTATTCGAATTAGAATCATAGGCAATATTGATTATATCATAATTTCCAGATGAATCACAATTAGTAAAGTAAACAATCTCTTTATTATGTAGTTTTACAGGGTTTGCTTTGATATCAAACCAATCATTGTCTGAAAATTGCTTTTTTATTCTTAAGCCACTTTCATCATAGGTTATTATATCAAAATTAAAATCGCTAATTCTAGTTGTTTTGTTCATTGATTCATTATTTTGTAAATCGTTAATAGTGATAAGAGATACAGCAACTCTCTGTTCATTATCAATGTTAGAAGCAAAAGATGTAGAGGTAGCCATTAATAACATAGTTAATAATAGTATTATTTTTTTCATTTTATTCTCTCTTTTTTTTGATTAGATTTACAGGTTACACTAAATAATTTAGGCAACACAATATTACCACACATAATATATTGTTTTTATCGAAAATTGGAATTATTCACATTAATATTTCATTAGAAAATTTTATAATTATAATCAATTATTAATTGATTACTTTAATCCCATTCTTCTTACTCAATATCCCCTGAACTACCTTATTCTTCACCCCTTCATCTACCCCACATAAAACATCAATTAGTTCACTGGTGAACATACCAGGAACATTTCTCTTAATAATTTCATCAGAGTTATTATCTTTTAGAATTGTTTCAGCAATTTGTAATCCATAATTATTTCGTTTATGATGTTTATCATATATATTCTTAGTTATCTTAGGATCACTATGATGACCTTTTTCAGACATAACACTTAATTCTCCACCACTTAATTCATCGGTGAAAACAACTGTATTTTTCTTAAAGCTATGAAAGCTCAACTTTCTTTTCTTTATTTCTTCATCACTTAAACCAATCAGTTTACAATCAGCTTTTAATCTCTTATTTACTCCAGCAGCACTAATCTTAAATACCTTACCATTATTTCATGAAACTAACTCAAAACACATATTATACAGTTCATCAGTAATATCGTCAACATAATTCATACTTTTATCCCAACCATGAATATACCATACATCATCAATCTTTTTAAAATTGTCGTTAATGTCTAATAATACACTAACTCTAACACCAGTAACAACGGCTAATTGATAAATAAGCTTACTATAATCATATAAAGTAACATCAATTAATTTTCTTATTTCCTCTCTTGTAAAACTATCATGACTTTTTTGATTTTTTATTGGCATTTCTATGTTTTGAAATGGATTTCCAGCTAATAATGCCACACCATTTCTATTGCTAAAAAGCTCTCCCTGTAGAAAGCTGAATAATTTGTGCAATATATTTCTTTTTTGTGCTATAGTACCATTTTCTCTATTTTGACTTCTTAATTCTTTGATAAAATCTCTAACATATTGAGGTGTAGTATCTACAATCATGTTTATTGTAACATCATCAATTGTATTAACATTAAATTGACTATTAAAGAACTGTTTAATAGCAGTGGTATAAGCTTTTATACTATTCTTAGTCATTTTATCTCTATTAATGAATTCATAAATTTTATTTCCAATATAAAAATTACCATATTTAAAAAAGAACTCTTCTCTAGTGTTTACTTCATATTCATTTGGTTTTATATGTTTGTACTGATAACCCATTATTCATACTAAAACTTAATATCTTCTAACTATTATCTAAAATCAAATTACAGAAAAAACAGAATTCTTAACTTCATATCCCACCTAACATTTACTAACTCAAATAATTGTTCTATTAAGTCATTTTATTCTGAGAAACCCGTTCCTAATTCAATTTGCAGTAAAACGTATCATTTCTGTACTAAGAAATCTTTCTATATACAGAATAAAATCTTCATCTAGATCAACTTTGAAGTTCTCAGCCTTTTCTTTACACAAAGTTATTAATAGCTCAATGCACATTTTATAGCTTTGCGCGATATTCACAACACCAGTAGGCGGATAGATTTTATTCAATAATTCTTTTACATCATTGCTCAATAGCTCATTAAGTTCAGATAGTTCTTTTGCTGTTTTTATAGTTTTTTCTTCCCAGTTAGAATGTTTTTGGAACAGTAATTCCAAAACCTTATTACTAATGCGTTTCCAACGTCTATACATATCATAATCTTTTCGAAAAAGACATTTTGTAAAACGAGGTACGCTAAACAAAATATCATTAAGTTGGTTTTTAACATTATTTTTAGCCACTATGTTTAATTTTGAATTGACTTTAGTCGTTAGTGAATCGTTTTTATATATAGATATAAATGGACCAAAACCAGATGATATTTTTGTCTCAATATTATCCGTAATAGAAAAATCTATTTTTTGGTATGGTGAAAAATCTTTTAACATCACCATTTGAGAAAAATCATTTTCTGTACTGTTAAGAAGATATGAACCAATGATGGGTGAAATATTGTTGAATATATTCAAATACTTTGAATGTGTTTTAGCCAAATCACACGAACATAGAATCATATCAATATCAGAGTATTCATCTACTTTATTATTAACCTCTTTTCCAAAGAAGAATATTGAAGTTATCTCCTGTTCTTTAGCAAACGAATTAATAATAAGTTCTCTTAATTCATTACGTGTCCTTTGTTTTTGCATCTTTTTCCCCTTTCATGTTACATTTCTCAATAAAATTAACATGCAAAATATGTTGCTATTTCGTATTGTTTATTACACTGAAAAAGGAAACCTTTAAGATTCCCTTTCAATAACAATCTTATTGTTTATTAAGTTCTACTTTTAAATACTATTGCTTCCAGTTATCTTTATTGCTAAATGTCTCGAAATTATATTTTGATATATAATTAAATTCTTTATTATTTTTCTTTTCATAGGCATCATATGCAATATATAACAGCGATTCAAATTCCATATCCTTAGGCATTTCTTTAGGGTTATTAATAATTTTATAATAATAATCCCTACCATTGGCAACTACAACACACCTAGTATACAGAAACCAATCCACTGAAAAATGACTATTTCTATCCTTATATGAATATGTACCAATGTTCTTTGCATATTCAATGCCATCTAAATCATAAAGCAATCTTGAAAGTATATCATGAAATTTATAAATATCTTCGTTAGATTTTTTAGATAAGTAAGTAATAGCATTATTAAGCACTCTATCATCATCACCTTCAAATTTCCATTCAAGCATTGATATTACATTCCAAAATTCACTTTCATCCATAACTACATTATTGGGTATGTCTCTAGAGTCTTGTTTGTTGCTACAACTTATAACAGTAGTTAATAATAAGGACAAAACATATAATAAAATTTTACTCATGATTTATTTCTCCTAAATTATTTATGTTCTAGAACAATTGCTTATAATATATCAAATGCTATTCTAACATCGACAGTTCTTTAAACTTTATCTACATCAATATATCACTGATCAAATTATATCATAAATAACTTTATTAGAAAATCTTAAATTATTTCCTTATTCAGTTTTCAATGCTTTAAATTTAGTTCTCCTATACCGATGATTTTTCCTTCGTCAAGTAGAATGATTCTTCTTTTAAATCCAACTTCTACATTCTATAACGTTTCTTCTCACCCATCCCAAAGAAATTATCCACGTTAATTATATGTCCCTCTTCATCTTTGACATAGCCGGATAATTTACCCATGGGACCTTCGTAGTCTGAATAGATAATGCCATAATTGAATTTCAATTGCAACTTAGCTAATGGGTAAAACTGTATATTAACCCTATCATACTGGTCTTTTACTTTCCATACTTCCTTATCTTTTTCTAGGAGCCGCTCAAACTTAATAGGTGGCAGTACCTGCATTTTTCCACCCATCCATAAGCAATTTTCATTATATTTTTCATGATCTTTAATTTGATTATCTGTAAGATTAAAACCGACAAGTCCCATTTCTTTATTATTAATACACCCTGTCAACCAATCATATTTAACACTACGAGGGTAATACCCTTTATGATCATCAATAATTGTAAATGCTGATTCGTTGGTAAACTCAATCTTTTCTTCTCCAATATAAAGTATACCTTTCATGTTCATTAGTGCTTTATGTGAATATAATCCTCTATTTGTATCAAAAGGCTGACAGATAACAATGGGTTCAGTACTATGAGATGCTGTCAAGTCTAACCGAATATCTGGCAAGTCATTCTTCCCCTTAATCTTAGCTTTTATATTAATTTCACCTTCATCAAGATGATTATAAATTCCAAGTGAAAAATTTTTCCCATTATACTTACTTTCACCTTGATACATATTTGTACTTATTGTTTGTTGCCATGGCGTACAATACTTTCGATAGTTATAAAGTTTGTTAGTTCTCTTATCATATATGGATAACTGATTGATAGCTGTTACTTTCGTGTTATACACAGCCCCTAACATAAAAATATCTTCATTACCCGCTTGAAATGCTTCCCATTCCTTTAATCTTAAATTCTTTAGATGTCTTTCTACTGGAAATCCTAATGGTCGCTTTGCATCCAACATGTTTAGACTTTTAATGGGTTTGTTATAAGTACCAAATTGAAATTTCCCCTCTTCATCCACTAAATGATGGATTTGATTTTTGATTTCTCTTGTATAAACCTCCATAGTAGAACCTCCTAAAATTAATTTCTATCTATTCAAGCCTCTATTTGGGTCATTATTCAAGAAATATATAAGTCACATTCAAGCTTTATGATACAATAAGACTATTATATAATTTATTAATCATTCAAAATTACATAATAGTCTTTATGTATTACTTTTATTATACCGTTATTCTCAATATTTAACAAGTTCTGCCTGCTGTATTTGAACATACTAATGCTTTCAGTTGTTAACTTGCTTCTATCTATAATTTACAAAACACATTAAAGTATAACCTATGTACCCTTTTTAATACTCTATTGATATCCTCTTTTACTATTTATAACTCTAATAATTAACAGTTAAACTATAATCCATCAACTGTTTATTTTCATATAAAAATTTGGCCGAAAACATGTGATACTTCTTAAGCCAATTAAGAAATAAATAATCGCCCTCAGACATTGGTAGACTTGATAACTTATCGTTGTCAACCCACTTTAAAATACCTTCTTCACTCTCAATCAATTCTCCCTTGTACTCCACGGCAGTATATAAAAACACATACCAATCGTCGTACCCATCAAATTTTGGAAAGGTTAATATACCACGAAGCTTAGGATTATTTATGACTAATCCACTTTCTTCTTGTACTTCTCTGATAATACATTCCTCAGGTGATTCACCGTTTTCAATTTTTCCACCTAAACCAATCCAGTGCCCTTCGTGGATATCATTTTCTTTTTTTATACGATGTAGCATTAAGGTTTTGCCTTCGTTTTCTATATAACATAATGTACCTAACTTCATCTCGATCACCCTCATTACTCGTCTTCTATTGTATTATTCGTCATTATATCAATGACATCTGCTGATGTCAACTCAGGCTTATATTCAATATATAAATAATTAGTTAAATGCATATTTAATAATATTATTTTTTCATAATAACTTATTATAGCTTCATATTTAAAGCAACCTCCAAGTTAAATATAACCTAGAGATTGCCTTATAGTAAGTTTCCTATTAACTTTTATAATCCATCAGGTTATGATAGGATACCATTTGGACGATTATTTCTATTAAGCTTAAGCACTAGATATAAAACATCCCTTGACTTAGACTAATATAGTCATGAATAATATCTTCAATGGTAATTTCTTCAACCACCGCTCCAATAGCATCACTCATTTTATTCCAAACTTTATTAATGACCGTATATTCTAGGTCTTCCACTTGATATTGTTCTTGCCCATCAATAACACTTAG
>JMSU01000202.1_pt1 | contig 21455 bp, 22 predicted proteins | sample 179011 | NCBI WGS metagenome assembly JMSU01 (sample SAMN02769580, study PRJNA246767) | bioreactor metagenome | isolation source: Culture-1 Bioreactor ArsB derived from microbial biomass from the upper 2 cm... | place: Germany: Bremen | collected day 87 after inoculation
AGTCCGCAATCTACCAGTCTGCAATATATATGGAGCGGATTAAAAATGTGCTCCAAAAAGGATTTAATACCAACTTTTGTCATTATTCTAGGCTCTTAATGGCTTTTAGTAAATTTATGCTGTTTTTATTGCCGATTCGTGAATGAAAATGGCTACAATTTAATCTTTAGTCAACTATTGTGCCTATAGTAGTGTCTATTGCACTGCCTCAGATTCATATCCTCGTAAAAATCGTACAGTTATCAAAAACATCACCACAGCTACAGCTGCTCCGGCATAAAACACAGCTTCCAGTCCAAAGCCGGAATAAAATAATCCCATCATAAGAGGGGCTATTGTCTGTCCCACTCTCAGAAGCATTCCGTTCACTGACATGAAAATAGCCCGCTGTTCCATGGGGGCAATTGCTGTAAGCATTGACATGGAGTTCGGTAGATTCAGACCTTGGCCGAGGCCGAAAATACAAACCGGAAGTATACACCACATTGCTGATTGTGCTGTAGGCAGCATGATCATGGAAGCAGCGTAGGCAAAGGCTGAAATTGCAATCATCATGGGTTGTGACATGATATGGGCCAGTCTTCCCATTTGTGAAGCAGCAATGGCGGTGATGAAAGAAGCACTTGAAATTACAAGCCCTATTATAAGAGGAGACGCCTCAAAACGTGAACTCAGCAGTACGGGCAGGTAGGTGACAATCGGGCCGTAAAGAATAATAAAGGTCAGCAGGGATATTGCAAAAAGGCTCAGGACTTCCTTGTTCTTCATTCCTGCTAGAGCAGCCTTCATGTATTTCTGGAAATCTCCGTCATTTGACGGTTCAGGATTTTTCAGTTTGAAAGCAACCACCCACGCTAATGGAAGGGCGGACAAGGAGAGTAAAAACGGAGCCTGCCAGCTGATCTGCGCCAGCACGCCGCCTATGGCAGGGAAAATAGCCGTCCCCATACTTAATACGCCAGCATTAAGCCCCATTGCATTGATCCGGTCTTTGCCAGTGAAAAGGTCACCTATAATGGTTAGATTAATTACTCCGACAGCTGCAGCTCCAACCCCTTGAATTAAGCGCAGCCAGAGCAGTGAGTCGTAGTCCGGGGCAAAAAAACAAGCTGTCCCTGCAAAACCAAAGACGAGCAGGGAAGGGATCAGTATCTTTTTGCGTCCCAGCCTGTCTGCAAATATTCCGGCAAGAGGGGCGAAAATGATGCCGGGTAATGTGAACAGGGTAAAAATAAGTCCCACAGATGAAGGGGAGATATTGAATTCTTTTATCATGAGCGGCAGAGCTGGTATTATACTGGAAACTCCCATGATAGCCATGAGTGTAACGGCAAATACGATCTGCAGATTTTTATCTTTATATAGAGCTTTCATCAGCGGTTTGGTCCTTTGCGGAAAAATTGTGAAGCGCAAAGCTACTCTCTATTCCATTGCTGTGCAACCGCTGGAATTTGTCTAATTAAATGAAGGTAAACAAATAGATGGAATTTCGTGTCTTTGTCAGTTAATAATTGGGTGCTATGTTTAGATTATACAGAATATTCAAAACCAGTCCTTCAAAATTTACTATTCTGCTTGGCTTTTTGGTTGTGCAGATATTTATTAGCCCCATTGCGGGTGATTCTCTCTTTTTGCAGCAGATAATGTATTTTTACACTTATCTGGTGCTGCTCTCAGCCGTAGCGGCGATCGTTGCCAGCAGGGCAAAATTGTATTCTTATTTTGTTTTGTACGGGATCTCGCTGATCAGCTCCATCATGTTTTTCAGGACCAAGTCAGTCTTGTGGCTGGCTGGCAGTGAGGGAGCGGACATGTGTATGCTTGCAATTGCTATCTGGGGTATTCAACGCTTCATGTGGAAGCAGACAAGGGTTACGCGGGACCTTATCTCTGGAGCAATTTGTATATACATGCTGGCTGGACTGGTTTGGGCGGATGCCTACAGCCTGTGTGAAATTTTCAGGCTGGGATCTTTTTCCGGCATTGATCTGGATAAAAGTGTATTTGCGGTTCGAGGAGCACTAACCTACTTCAGCTACGTAACCATGCTGACTGTTGGCTATGGTGATGTACTCCCCGTTTCTTTGATGGCACGGTCTCTTGTTATCTTGCAGGGTATTTTTGGGCAGATGTACATAGCTGTTTTTATTGCCGGGATTATCAGTATGTTCCTTTCTCAGCGCAGGGATGAGCATGGTCATGCTGATAACAGTGAGCACAGCGATTTTTAGTTACTGTTTATATTTCGAAATCCATCATTCCCAAATATTCATATTCGAAGTTTGACCCATATTCATTGATTGCTTTGTTACCGGATTTTGAGGGTGAAGAGTTCTCTTCCATGAGAAGGCGGCTCGATTCAGCCAGTTCCATCTCAAGTTGCTTCTTCGTTTCTGCCATTATTTCAGCTGTATCCTTTCCAACCATGGATTCAGGCAAAGATTCCATCTCTTTCACAGGCTCTTCTGCTTGTGTTGGAGTGGCTTTTAATTTTAACTCATTGAATGCTTCCATAAAAGATTCGCTACGCCCGCGCATGTATTGAGTAAAAGAATCTCCTTTACGAGTGTTTTGGAACTTGAGTCTGTCTATTTGTTCACTGCTTATTTTATCATTTTTCCTGAGTTTACGGATATCTTTAAGGACCTTATCATCTTCTTCGTAATTGGCATCATCAGTATTAAACATCATGTTTCGAGCAAAGTCCGTAGCTGCGCCAGTGACACTGGCTGCATTCTCAGAGTATCTATTTTGTCCGGCATTGCGTAGTTTGCCTTTGGCATGAGTTACTGAGGCTTCACGCGCGGAGATTACTGTTTCACTAAGGTCTGTTGATGAAAATGCATCAACTTCTTCTCTAGATTTTTGGATGGCCATTTTTGCAATATCATGAGTTGTCAGGTCATCGCGTATTTTCCCATCGATCACCATCTCCCAGCGGTTTCCATCCTTTGCAAGAAATTTTAAAGAGTCATCCAGATTGTCCCAAAATTTTTCTTCCGAACTTTTGGCGAGGGATTGCACCCTGTTTATGACTTTTTCTGTATCTCCACTATAGAAACGGTCAATCAGTTGCTCAGCATTTTTGAAATCCTGTCCTTGAATCGCTTTGGATAATTCATTGATATGCTTGTTATATTCATCGGAAGTCTTACCAGCTAGCAAGGCTTCCCCGCGGTCAAATATTTTACCCAAACCGTCATGAAGATATTTTGAAGATTCATTAATCACCCTTTCGATCTGAAACTCAATGTTATTCTGTGAGAATTTGTCAGGTGCTTTAAAATCATCAGGATCAAGGGCTACGCCTTTACTGTTCTTAGGCCTTTCAGAAATGTTTTCTTCTGAGTTTCTGGAGAGCTTAAAAGACATGTTTTGTTGCGTCGGCTGTTGTCCGAATGATGTGATTTTCATTTTCGCCTCGAGCATTGGTCATACTCATTTATGATCGTTGTCGTTCGCTTTTCATGCTTAGGATTAATGTTATAATCGGACATTCTTAATAAAACTTAATACTATATTGATAATAAAGTTATACTAAAATAATTAATCTGCTCATGACATGATTTAAAATAGCTATAAAAAAAGCGGACAGACTTTTCAGTCGGTCCGCTTAAGATAAAGGCGAAGATATACTAAATAAATTAACTAAATATATGAGTGTCGCAGCATTTTATAATGCCGCATCAAGCAGCAGGTTATCCCTGTGTATGGCTTCTGGATAGTGGCACTTGCCAAGAATAGATTCAATCTCAGTAGATTTATGTCCCATTATTTCACGCATGTCTTCAGCACTATAGCAGGAAAGTCCTACTGCTAAGGATTTTCCGTCAAGGCTGACAACTCTGACCAGTTCACCGGCTTTGAAATTGCCGTTGACGTCCGTAATTCCTGCGGGAAGAAGGCTTTTGCCGCCAGCCAGCAGAGCTTTTTGTGCTCCAGCATCAATGACCAGATCTCCGGCAGGGTCGCAATGATATGCCAGCCAGTATTTACGGCGTGAAACTGATTTCTCATCGGGCACAATCCATGTACCGCATTCTTCACCGTTAAATACTCGTTCTATGATCATACGGTCTTTGCCTGAGAGAATAAGGGTGGGCACACCAAGCTGAGCTGCGCGGTTTGCAGCTCTCATTTTGGAGAACATACCTCCAGACCCGACGGCTGTTTTGCCGTCACACATGGCGTCTAAATCGAGATCATGGACATTATCAATGCAAGCCAGCGGTTTTGCATCAGGATTTTTATCGGGATTTTTATCAAAAACACCGTCAGCTGAAGTCAGGTTAATGAAAAGATCTGCTTCAACTACATTTAAAATCAGACTGGCAAGGGTGTCGTTGTCGCCGAATTCGAGTTCCTGAACAGCTACGGTATCATTTTCATTGATAATAGGGATTACCCGCCATTCGAGAAGTCTCGAAAGAGTGTTGCGGGCATTGAGAAAGCGATCGCGCGATTTAAGATCGTCACGGGTCAGCAGAACCTGTGAGGTTATCAGGCCGAAGCGGCGGAAAGTCTCGTCATACTCGTGCATGAGCCGTGACTGACCGATAGCAGATGCGGCCTGACGTGCCGGCAGGTCGTCGAGTTTTGCGCTCGGCGGGATAGAATTACGTCCGGCTGATACAGCGCCGGAAGAGACGAGAACAATATCAACACCGCGTTCATGCAGAGTGGCGAGCTGGTCGGCAAGTCTGCATATAAGCCCAAGGTTGATACCTTCTGAAGTTGTCAGAACTGCGCTGCCGATTTTTACGACAATGCGTTTTGCTTCCTTAAGCGTCTGAATCCTGCCCGTCGTCGTCTTGCTCATCTGCTTCCTCTTGATTCATAGCGTTGAATCTGTCCCACATGTCTTGCAGGAGTTCGCTGACTCCGTCGTTGTGGAGAGCTGATATAAAATAAATTTTCTGTCCAGCCTCTTCGGCTTTGGCCTTGATGGATGCAAGGTCTTCTTCAGAAAGAAGGTCAATTTTGTTGATTACTCTAAGCTGGGTTTTCCCTGCCATTTCTTCATCAAAAATGCGTAATTCTTCATCCAGCATGTTGAACCCGTCAAGGGGATCTTCAAGGCTCAGGTCTTCAGCGCTCAAGATGTGAACCAGAAATCTGGTGCGTTCCACGTGCTTGAGGAATCTGTGACCAAGTCCCATACCTTCACTGGCGCCTTCGATAAGACCCGGAATATCAGCGATGACCATTTTATGGCCGAAGTCATCGTCAATAACGCCTAGGTTGGGCACAAGTGTAGTAAAAGGGTAGGCTGCAATTTTTGGTTTTGCAGCTGAAATTTTAGAAATAAATGTTGATTTACCGGCATTTGGTAAACCCAGCAGACCTACGTCAGCTATTATTTTAAGCTGCAGACGAATACGTTTTTCCTCACCGGGAAAACCTTCTTCAGCCTGACGCGGGGCCTGATTGGTAGATGATTTGAAGTGGATGTTACCACGTCCGCCATCTCCACCTTTACAAATGATAACTTCACGGCCTTCTTTAGTAAGGTCGGCAATGAGTTTTTCACTGTCGTCTTCTTTGTTTACTTCATAAACAAGAGTTCCGAGGGGAAGATCTAAGATCAGGTCATCAGCGGCCCGGCCGTATTTGTCGCGACCCATGCCTTGCTGTCCACCTCTTGCTTCGTACAGTCTTTTCAGTCTGAAATCGTAAAGAGTCAGGAGCTGGGAACAGCCTCGAAGAACAAGGTCTCCGCCTTTACCACCGTCGCCGCCGCTTGGTCCGCCTTTAGGAATAAATCTTTCCCTACGGAAGGCCACACATCCGTTCCCGCCCTTTCCAGAGCGTACAGTAATCGTTGCTTCATCAATAAATTTCATAACAAAAACCTAATTGGATGCGCTTTGCGCTGTGATAGGTGATTTGCCGTCGGCGGTCCTTTAGGGGAACATCCGGTGGGCTTAAACCCTTTTTGAAAAAGGGATATTTCATTGCCGCTATCTTTAAGACCAGCATAAGCCGTTTGTCTAAGAGATAGTGCTGGAATCCCAAAAGTATGGAATTCTTTCATGAGCTCCTTTATAGGGAGCCAAGAATAAAAAGGTATAAGTACAACTTATACGGTAAAAAACCATTTTGAACCAGACACGAAAAGGCAGGGGTCGCATTAATTAATGCGACCCCTGCCCGAAGAAAAGCTTTCGCCTAGTGTCTAGGCTTCTGCAGGAACGATGTGTACTCTGGTTTTTACGCGGTTTTTGCGAATGTACTTTTCGTACTTCACAACACCGTCTACCAGTGCAAACAGAGTCCAGTCTTTTCCGGTTCCAACGTTTGTACCTGCGTGGATTTTGGTTCCAACCTGGCGAACGAGAATGTTGCCAGCCAGAACTTCCTGACCACCGAAACGTTTAACGCCACGTCTTTGGGCGTTACTATCGCGACCGTTTTTCGAGCTACCGCCCGCTTTCTTATGAGCCATGATTAGCCTCCTTAGTAGGAAATGTCGTCAAGCTTAAGCCTGAATGGCTTCAACTTTGATTCTAGTGAAGTCCTGACGATGACCCTGTTTGGTCTGAGAGTCTTTCCTGCGTCTTTTTTTGAAGACGATGATCTTTTTATCACGACCGTGTTCAACGATTGTGCAGGATACTTTCGCACCTTCTACATAAGGAGCGCCGATTTTGACGTCTTCGCCCTGACCGATGAGAAGAATTTTATCCAGATCGACTTTTGTGCCTGCTTCAGCGTCCATTTTCTGGACATTGAGTTCCAGACCTTCTTCAACGCGGAACTGCTTGCCGCCAGTCTCAATTATTGCATACATTTTTAACTTACCTCCGTCACGTAAGAGAGGGGAAGATATTCGTATCCGGGTATAAAAGTCAAGTCGTAATTAAACTTTTTTTACAGAATCTGAAAATGGGCCCAAAAGCTGGATTGCCGGGGCTTCTCTTCCCTTATTATTTCGAATTACCGGACAGTTACGTCCCATACATTCTTTATTCGTTTTCATTTGGTCGCATAGTATATGCGCATCTGCCTTAAGACGCAAGCCAAGAACTTCATGTGAAACCTGTGCCGCGGCCTTTAATGCCAGCCATGAATCTCTCTGGCAACACCGTGCAGCTTCAATCTCGGCTATATATTTTAGTGCTGTCAGTGTTCCTTTTTGTGCAATAGAACGCGATTCGGGGGTGAGCGGGGTGGCTTCGAGGATTGCACTCATTGCCGCGCCAACTCCTATTGCAGCTCCGCACACTCCCATGAATCCGCAAAATCCGCCAGCAACTTTTGAACCTCGTGAAATTGCCGTATCAATGACTTTATTATCTACAGCGCCTCCGCTGTTACGAAAGGCCGCAACGATAATGCCCGGTACCAGAGCGTGGTGCTCAGGACCGTGCATGGGAATTGCGGGATGATTTCTTATCTTTTGCAGCAACTCAATCATGTCGGTTTCTTTACTGCTCTTTAAAATATGGGGCAGTATTTCCATTCCATCTTCACTGTGACATTTGTCACAGACAAAATGTCCATTACAGCAATGAGCATTAGCCTCGTGTTCTTCACCGCAGAATACACAGGTCATCTTTATGTACTCGGTGAGGTATTCAAGATCTGCCCCACAGGCCATGCATCCGGTGCTGTTTTTTAGTGAAACCTTATGATGAGACATTTCAGGTGAGGGCATAGTCAGTTTTGTCAGCTTTTCCTCTTCCTGATTATCAAATGAATCCGGAGTGGGACAGCAGCAGGATGACCCGATGAAAACGTTATCCACGTTTCCTTCATCATTAATAATAAATATTTGATCACCAAGTAGGTCAGCTTCTTGTTTTTGCAGCTCCACAACTGCTCCGGGGATGAGCAGTTGTCCTGCAGAAGTGACCGTAGTTGCCGCCGGACCTCTGCAAATTGTTTTAACCGTTTCACCATTGATCGGTTTATAGGCTGCAAAAGTCAGCGAAAAGAATTGATGGCCTCCAACGGTTCTGTATGGAAAGCGTTTAATCATTGTCACGGAGCCGAAACCTGATTCTTCCAGCAGGCCGACAAGATTCTTTTGAGTTTGGGCTCCCGCGATACATTCCCCATGAAGGTTGTCATCATTACGTATTTCCGGCCCCGGTTCAGTTTCGCAGACTACATCGGAAATTGTCAGTCTACCTCCGGGTTTAAGGATACGGAACATCTCGGAAAATGTTTTTCGTTTGTCTGCTGACAGATTGAGTACGCAATTAGAGAGCAGTAGATCTGCGCAGTCATTATCCATCGGCAGAGTTTCAAGGTATCCTTTCCTGAATTCCATATTGTCATAGCCCAGTTTCTCTGCAACAGCAGCCTGTCCTTCACGGGCATGGGCAAGCATGGGGTCGAGCATGTCAATTCCGGTGACCTTTCCTTGTGGGCCGGTCATTTTAGAGGCTATGAAACATTCGATGCCACGGCCGCTGCCAAGGTCTACCACATGCTCATCAGCCTTGATCGCTGCATCCATGACCGGAGAACCACAGCCGTATCCCCTGAATCTGAATTTCTCAGGGATGTGATTCATTAGTTCAGGTTTGTAGCAGGCCGGATTTAAAATATCTTCTTTAGCAGTGTCAGCGGCAGCTGTATAAAAATCTTTGACCACAGCGAGACTGTCTTTTCCGGCAACAGCCAGAAGACAGTTCGTGTGAGTTAGAGCTACTGGACCGTGGCCTGAGCATTTGTCAAGTTTGTCCCCCATCTTCAGGAGCAGTCTAGGCGTACTGTGTTGTGCGGATTCTTTTGCTTTTTCTGCAATCAGTTCAAGAGAGAGTTTCTCATAGAGGGGGCTGTATGGATCACTTCCGGTAAATGTCCTGCTGTTCATATAGCTATGGTCAGTATCACCTCCGCCAAGAATCAGTTTGAAGGGGGAATCATTGTCTTTGCAGCTTGTTTTACGGAGCTCGCTGAGTGTACTGCTATTTTTCCAAGCCAGCTCAAGATCGCTTGTTATTGGAGTGGCCAGCTCTTCGATCCCCACTGTTGCAGCTGAGGGATATACACAGTTATCCGGTCCAACGGCTAAAGATTCCCACCCGGCAGTTGAGCCGTCGTGAATAGTACCACAGGGGGCAAAAATCATATTTTTTACGGCTTCGATGTTATCAAGAGCTACGCCTGTACGTTCTCCTGCTTTTTTGGCTTTGAGTAAATTTTCATAAATAGTTTGAATCTTGGCAAACTGTTTAGATTCGCCGCGTCCACGGATGAAGTACCACATGAAGTGAACATTGGATGCTCCTGCTTTAGCAGCAAACTCCACAACGTCTTCCATTTCTCCTACGTTGGTTTTGGTGACACACATGGAAATGGTAAAGGGAATCTTTTCAGTAGAAAGCCATTTGAGTGATTTTTCAAGGGCACAGAACATGCCCTTACCCCTTATTTGGTCGTGTGTTTCGCCGATGCCGTCCACACTTATTTGAAGGTGACAGCGAGTGAAGTCATAACGGTTTGCTGAGAAAAACTTTTTAACAGACAGCCCGTTGGTAAGTATTGCCACATGGTTTTTTTCTGTTTCAAGCATGCGGTTGATAATTTTATGTGCACCTTTGTGGATCAGCGGCTCCCCTCCGGTGAGGGCAAACATTTTGCACCCCAGTTTTTCTGCCTGCGCTGTGAGGTCGATAATTTTGTCTGCGGACAGTTCCTGTTTTTGATCCGGAGAAGAGGAAAACAGGCAATGCCTGCAACTCATATTGCAATTGTCGGTTACATGAAACCACAACTCGCGAAGATTATTTGTTTCAAGCAGTTCTTTGCGTCCTGGGTATTGTTTTTCGATTGCATCAGGGAGGCGCATGAGAAAGCGTCTGTCTTCAATGGAAATTTTATCGCCTGAAGTTGATTTGATTTTTTTTAAAATTTCATCACCAGAGGACGTCGGGACAAACCAGTCTGGAGATTCAGGTCTTATGTATACGGGAAGATTTGCATGAGTGAGTCTGACCCATTCAGAAATATTGAAGGACAAATTAAGATCTCCTTATATTATGAATTCAGTATTGGAAAAGCTTAGCGTAAAAGATAAGGATAGCCTATAGTATGGGCTTATATCAAGGCCCGCGCCAGTGTCATTACTTCGACTTTATTCGCTCCAGCCTTTAGGAGAGTACCGGCACATTCATTTGCTGTTGAACCAGTTGTATACACATCGTCAACCAGCAAGACTTTTTTATTGCTGATGATTTTTCTGTCGGCAGTGAATGCCTCCAACAGATTTTCGCGTCTTTTTAAGCCTGAAAGTTGTGTTTGCGGGCTGGTTTTTCTTATTCTGATCAGCGCTTTGTCTGATAGTACTGCACCGGTGGTTGAAGCTGCCCCAAGGGCCAGAATCCGGCTTTGGTTGAATCCGCGTAGGCGTAGTCTGGATGAGTGCAAAGGGACAGGAATAATCAGTTCGGGCTTTGACTGGGCGGGGATGTCACAGCATAGTTTAACCATAAAATTTCCGAAAACAGAGCTGTAGCCCAGATTATTGTAGAATTTCCAGTTTAGGATCATATCCCGTAGTAAGCCATTGTAGATGCCGTAAAAATATAACCTGCTGAAATTAAAAGGGTTACTTTGACAGCTTATGCAGCGTAAGTCTGCGGTATCTGGAGAATTCAGTTCAAGGCCACAATTAAGACAAATATTATCGGGTCTTAATTCAATTTGGGACTTACAATTTAAGCACAGGAAATTTTTCTCGCTATGTACATTTTTACAAACCGGACATCGTTTATCTTGAAATAATGTGTACATCCTTTCAAGGGCTGCTTTTGGCGAAAAATGCGAGAGTAGAGAGGGAAGCATTAGTTCATCTTTTTATGAAATTTTTTGATTAGCTGGGTAAGTTCATCCTTTTGAATGGGTTTAAGCAAAAAAGAATTGTACCCGGCGTCTAAACAGCTGACAAGCAAGTCCGGGTCATCTCCCGTAGTCATTGCAATAATAGGGATAGTTATTCCTTCTTCTCTAATTTTTGATACAACCTCCCGTCCATCCATTTCAGGCATGTGTACATCCATCAATGCTAGATCGAAGCTGTTTGAGTTCAGTTTGCTATAGGCGGCAGTTCCAGTTTCAACGTATTGCGGTTCTATTCCAATCTGGCTGATGTAAGTTTTCAGTACCAGCTGCACGGGGCGGGAATCTTCCGCCACAAGTATTTTCATTTCAGATAGGTCGTTACAGGCCATAATTATAAGTCCTTTTCCCATGCTTCTGTTCCAGCGCGGATCAGCGAAGAACATTTCTCTTGATCATTTTGCAGGTCTACCGGGGAGTCTATCCCTTTGAAGGTTATTGCCGGCTGAAGTTCTGCTTTAAAGAATTTCATGAAGAACCTGAGGGTGAGTTCTGCTCCTTCAAATAATTTTTCCCCTCTTGGTCTGCCTGCCACAAGGCAGGTGTATGCTTTTCGCATAGGCAACTCAGTTATTAAAGGAGAAGAGTTGATCATCGCTTCAAAGGCCCATTGTCCTCGGTCAATGAAAGTTTTGAGGCGTGATGGCAGATGATAAAAATATATGGGAGCTGCAAAGAAGGTAAAAGGAGCCCCAATTATTTTATTAAACAAATCCTGAGCTCCGTCTTTGTCAGCAAATACACAGCGGTGATTTTTAGCTGTTCTGCATTTCAGGCAGCCAATGCAGTGTTTGAAATCCATATCACCTAAAAAGATCAGCTCAGCGTCTCCCCCGGCACGACGTATCCCTTCAAGGAAGAGCGCGGCAGCGTGATCGCTGTTTCCTTTTCGATGATGGCTGCATGCAAAAATTACCGGAAGATGCTTCATATTTAATCTTTTTTTGAGTGTAGTGGGGTTATCCTGATAAAATCAGCCCGTATATGGTTTTCTTCTTTGACTGTAGAAAGATTCCAGTCAGGGAGTATCTCAAGTTGATGATACAATTGCGCCTCTGTTCCAATATCGACAAGGGCTGTAATTTTATCTGTCTTGGCAAAACGGAGGTACCAACCTACCTCCAGTCCTACTCCTCAGCATTTGTTTCGAACATCAACAATTTTGTTGTCGTTCACAGTCTTGCCTCCTTCCTCTTTTGTAAAGCTCTCACGGCTAGTTTATACGAGTCGTCTTATTGTCTGCTTATGCATAGTATAATTCTGCGCAAAGGTGAAGATGCCTGTAATGGTTGAATTAACATAAAAGTCCCCTGTTGATAATTCAGCAGGGGACCACCTAAGCATATTTACTCTGTTTTAATTATATCTGCATGCCGCTGAAAAAAGGGTTATGATTCTTTTCGTCTCCGGCAGAGGTCGCGGGGCCATGTCCTGAAAGCAACTCAGTGTCTTCTGGCAGAGAAAATATTTTTTCTTTTACGGATTGCATCAGTTGTTCAGTATTTCCGTAGGGAAAATCTGTTCTGCCTATGGACCGTCTGAAAATAAGATCACCGACAAAGGCGGATTTAAGCTCAGGAAAGTAAAAAGTCAGGCTGCCGGGGGTATGGCCGGGAGTTGCGAATATTTTGCATTCCAGCCCGATAAGTTCAGTTTCACCTTCAGTGATATCTTCTGTTTCAAAGGGTGTTACTGTGGGAAATCCCATAAGTCCGCCACGACCGACTTCTGTTTCCATAAGGATAAGATCATCTGGAGAAGCATAAATTGTTTTTCCAGTTGCTTCGGCAAGCGGCTGGTTGCCATAGATATGGTCAAAGTGCAGATGGGTATTGAGAATACGGTCCAGTTCTATACCGCCGCGTTCCAGATATCCGAGAATCGGAGCAGGATCGCCGCCCGGATCAATTACCAGAGCTTTTTTATCATTAACTACCACGTAACAGTTGGTCTCTAAGGGACCTAGCGGGAATACCCTGATTTCCATTAATAATCCTCCAACATTAATTCAGAAAGTTCTTTTCGCTTTGAGCTGCCTTTCTGCTCGGGATGTCCGGCAGCAATAACAACTTGGAGTTCATACTTATCGACAGAAAGTCCCAGAATATCCATAACTTGAGTTTCCTGATTGAGTATTTCTCCCAGCCACACTGTGCCGAGACCAAGAGAGTGGGCTGCCAGCATCATGTTCTGGATGCATCCGCCTATGCCCTGATGGTCTTTCATCTCATTGTACATGCTTTCTTTGTCAAGAAAGATGCAGAGCAGAACCTTGGCTGCTTTAACAATATGTCCATATTTGGTGCATTCAGATAGGGCCTGTGCACGGTGATCATCTTTATGGATCACTAAAAAACGCCACGGCTGATTATTCAGACCGCTGGGCGCCCAGCGTCCGGATTCAAGAATAGCGGTCAGATCTTCCCGTGAAACAGGCTCATCAGTAAATTTTCTGATTGAGCGTCTTTCTTTAAGCGCCGTAAGAACAGGATTAGCTTCACTCATATTAATCTCCGTTATTCAGAATTTATCTATCCCAAACACTTTCTTCTAAGGGATATAGAAGGGTATTCCTTTACATCGTTCTCTGGTCATTAAAACAGGAGTGATTTAAAAAGGGACACCTCGAAAGATATTAATTTTATTGACCGCACGGTCGAATTCTTTGGGGTTGAGCTCTTTGTTCAAATCATCATCAAAGTCTTTAAAATTATTTTTGAGATGAATTGCCTCAGCTTCTTTTTCATCAATTATGCCGTCTTTATTCGTGTCTGCCTTCTCAAATGAAGGGATGGGCTGTCTGATCTCATAGTCTTCAACAATGGCGCATTTAATATGGCGACCATCAGTATCCATTGTCACATTAATGAAGGTTCCCGGCTCGATATAAAGTTTTGTACAGGTGTCACCGGACCAGAGATCAATACCGTTTTTATCTTCAAGGGCGAGTTTTACTTTGGCTTTGCCGCCTTTTTTGTCAAAGCAGTCTTTGTTGTAAAGAGCATTACAGGTGCAGTCGGCAATGTTTTTGGGATTGATGCGGCCAAACTTGAAATCGTTGGATTTGCCCCAGACCCGGATAATTCCGTTGGTATTATTGATGACTGTAAATAATTTTTCCGAAGCAAATGCGGATGAAACTGTCAGAAGGAGCAGCATAGAAATAACAAAAGAAAGTCTCAGAAATGTTTTTAAGATCATAATTTCCCCCAAAGTGGTATCGTTGTACCGTTTTTAATCATAGATGCGGGTAAATGCAAGGATGATAATTGGCGAATCTGAGGCTTTTATATAGAGCGCAAAATTGATTTGTTTTGCTTCCGGCGTGAAGTAGGGAATATGATAAGACCCTTTCTGCGGAAACAGAAAGGGTTTTTGTAGACGTAAAACGTGTAATGTAAGTGTTGGAAGAGTTATACAATATTTCCGAAAGACAAGATGATATTCTTGCGATAGGTGCGATTCTTCCAGACTTTTTCAGCCCCGTTCTCTGCAACTTCACGAGACAGGATTTTGCGCAACTTTTCTTTTTGGATTTCACCGAGTCTAAGCTCGCTGATATCTCCAAGAAGAGTCAGTGGATCACTGTAATCCGTAGGAAAAGGTTCGCTTTCACTGTCTTTACAGAAAAAGCAGATTGTTCCCGAGTGGTAGTTGCCAGTGGCTTTTTTTACGATGTCTGTCATTTTGTTTGATCTCCGTGTTTGCGAACGGCTTCCCTAAGGAATGCCCTGAAGCAATTCGCCTGATATTTTACTTAGCAAAACTTATGCAAAGTAAAATTTTCCCTATCCGGGCATTTTAGCGGCATCTGTTTTTAAGGTGGGATCGCAAGTATCCATAAATCATCCCACCTGAACCCCCTGTAAAATACTGGGGAGGTTCTAAAAGAAAAAAAGGCATCTCCATACTGGAAATGCCTTTTTGAAATATCACATTCAAATTCCTCTCATGGACCCCGTAAGTGGGGAGGCGTTGGCACCTTGCCAAAATAGGCAGGTTGCCGGATGGTCTTCAGGCCAGTTCCCTCGCATCCTCGTCATGAGTGTCTTACTTTCTGTTTCAAAGAACGTGCTTAATAAATATTCCTGAGATTAAAGTTAGTCAACATTTATTTAGAAATTCTTATTTTGTCGTCAGCATTTTACTTTTTGGTTAATAATAGTTGAGCCTGAGTTTGTCTTTTAACGCTTTATAAGCCGTTTATTAGCGCTGTATCGATTTAGCTGAAAATGTTATTCATATTATATTGATTAGCCCTGCGGAAAAGGTTTAGTTCATAATTTTGAATGAGAGGTCAGCTAAATGCTTAATAAAGTATCTTTTTTAATCGGAATGTGTATTTTAATGGTTTTCAGTTCTCTGGCCACTGGCGTAGCGGATGCCAAAAAATTCAGGGGAGATGAATATTTTCATTCACCATGGCTTGGGATCTCATTTTATCAAGATGGTGAAAAAGTAGATATGGTTTCAGTTGATCCTTTGAGAAAGGAATATGACCGCATAAAAGTAAAAATGGAAGCTAAACCTTTTGAAATCCAGATACCCATAAGAACAGGAAATGACCGGGTGCGAATTTGCGTATGGAGAAATGACAGTATTTTTAGTGAGGTTTCTTTGAAATCTGCCATTGAAAACAGTTCTGTGTTCAGCAGTATGGCCGCTCTTGAGGCTCCCGTCTTTTCTCCGCCTGAATTGTTTATTTCAAATGTTAAACACAATTTTTATTCAGGTGAACGGCTTAATAGTTACTCTCTATTTTACAACAGAATTCCAGTATCCATGTTCTCCTTTCCTCAGGACAAGAGCAAACGGTATCATCTGTCCAAACAGAAAGGCACTCTTTACATGGTTGTTTTTATGGACCTTGATATGGACGGCTTGTTTGAGAGAGAAGAGGTTGAGTATTTTATTTTGGAGTTTTAGTTATGTCGCTGTTTATGAAAACGGTGATTTTTTGCTAACAATTATTTTATAAAAAATCGTACCCAAAGTTGATAAAGTCTTCTTCATATCTTTTATTAACTAGTTTTATTAAATTAGGTGTATAATAATCTTTTAAGTAGTTGCAGTTCGAAGGTCTAGATCTATTAGCATAAGTCGGCTCATAGGTAGCATCAAGATTGTCAAAAAAAGCAGCCATGTCTGTATTGTAGCTTTCCATTTTTATTAAGTGCAAGTCACTGATCAGACCTTTAGGGGTGCTTAGAAGCGAGGTTTGAGATCTGAAATGTTGGTTAGAAAATTCGTCAGGACAGTTTGCAACGAATGAGCAAAAGTTTCTAAAATTGTATGGTTTGCATAGTTGTTCTAATTCATAATTCATAAATTGGTCACACTTAACTCGTTTAAGGTGTGAGTAACATGAGGCCAATCTGTCGTATGGATTGCGAACAATTACGTACTTTTGGTAGTCGGCAAAAAAAGGATTGTTTAGATCGGTATAAACGTGTGGGTTTTCGAATGTGTTGTTTTTAAGGGACTGAGGTGTAAAATGTTTTTTTAGGATTTTTGTGGCTGTTGAACTCCCATTTTTAGGGACAGAAATAAATAAAGTTTTTTGTTTTCTAAAATATATGAACGAAATAGGGTAAGAGGGTGTTTATATACTTTCACTGGAACATTATAGTTGTCAGCCGCAAATTTTATTGCAGAAATGAATATGTTGTCTCTATCATAACCATAGTTATCAATTATACAAATAGATTTGTGTATTTCTTTACGAAATCCTTTGAAAGCATAACTAAGATCTGTCAAAGGAGTTACATAACAAACATTGTTTTGAGGAATTAATGTGTGAACACAATCGCTAAACATACTATTTGTTTTTGACACTTCATTTTTATTGTATACAATAAAAGTGTGTTCTAGATTTTGGGGAAAAGTGGTAAGAAATTCAATTTTTTCCTTAAGATCTGCTAATTCAATGATGTTCTTAAACATTTGTAAGTCTGAGTCTCTTGCAAGATACGTAATATAATTATTAAAATTATGTTTTTTGAGCGCAAGAGAAATTTCTTCGTAGTATATTGATGCTATAATTATTTTTTGCTCGTCATAATTATCTTTTAAATTAGAAATATTATATAAGGGTTTGCCACAAAAAGATTTTGAATCTTTGAAACTGTCTACAAATGCTATTACGCGAATATCTTTTCTGAATTTTGCTATTAAGTTGTTAAGGTGTTTTGCACAATTCCCAGTTCCGTATATGATAATTTTTTCATTGGGACTTAAATCCTCTACCGAGTAGATGAAGTTGTACTCTTCATCGAAGGGAAGTATCTCTTGAATTAAAATTTTGTGCTTAGAGTCGGGGGGGGCTATAAGCGTAGAAGGACCATTATGAGTCAACATAATTTTATTCCTCTATGTTTTATGATTGATAATTTATTCCTCGATTCTGAGATAGCCCCTTACTCAACCCCTGCCATGCGCGAAAGTTCATTTTCAACTTCGACTGCGTCGAGTTGTCGGCAGGTTGTGAAGGTTTCTTTGTTGACCACTCCTTTGTGAATTAAGAAATGGCGATTTGCCAGCTTGGCCAATTGCGGCCAGTGGGTGATGACTATCAATTGTTGGCGGTCAGCAAGTTCCTGCATTTTTTCGCCAACGCGGTTTAAGGTGTGTCCACCTATGCCGGAATCTACTTCATCAAAAATGAGGGTCGGCTTTTCTGATTCTCCCTGCAGGCCTGTGATTGCCAGCAGGAAGCGGGAGAGTTCACCGCCCGATGCGATTTTGTCCAGTGGTTGGGCTGATTGACCGGGGTTGGGAATCCACATCAGGCGGCCGCGCATTTCAGATAATCCCGGATAGAGTTCGTGGGGCTGAAATTCAAATTTGACTTGTACGTGTTCTGAGAAGCCCAAGCCTTTAAGTTCTTTAACTACGCGCTCAGTGAGCCGTTTAGCTGCTATCTCGCGGGCAGTGGTAAGTTTGTTGAGAATGACAGTAAGCTGCTCCACCAGTTCTTTTTCTTTTTTTTCTATCTGAGCCAGCTCAAGAGCACATGAATCCAGAAAATCAAGATTTTCCTGAATCTCCTGCTGCAGGTCTACAATCTGCTCTAAAGTACGGCCTAATTTACGTTTAAGCTTAGATAAATCGTAAAGTCGCTCTTCAATATCATCTATGGATTCCTCAGAGTCAAAATCTAAAGGCTGTGCGCGAAGCCTGCCTGCCAGCTCATCTAAAAAATGTTTAAATTCAATTACGTTTTCACGATCTTTTTCATAATCAGGAAAAAGGTCGCAGACCCGTTCCATCTCTGTTGCAAGGGCTGATACACCACCACTTATATCCGGTGCTCCGCGCATCAGGTCCATGGCATTCTGGATACATTTTCCGGCATCCTCCTGCTGGCGTAAGATGTTTTCTTTTGCAGCAGTTCGTCTTCTTCCCCGGGATATGGAGCAATTTTTTCTATCTCAGTGCGTTGAAATTCAAGAAAGTCTTTCTTTTCCAATAAGGTAGCAGAACGATCTTTGAGCTCTTCTTTCTGGTTCAAAAGAGCGCGCAGGCCAGTCAGTACGGAATCTTTTTTTTCAGGCAGGGAAATATCGTCAAGAAAAGTATCAAGAATTGTACATTGATATGCAGGCTGTAGAAGCTTTTGCTGGGCATGCTGGCTGGTATGAAGGATCATTGATGCGCCCATATCTCGAATGGTTCCCTGTGAGCTGAGTTTGTCATTGACATAAACCCGGCTACGGCCTGTTTCGGCAGAAAGAACGCGGCGAACTATAGACTCTTCGCCATCCGGATGAACGAAAAGAGCTTCTACGAAAGCCTGTTCTTTGCCGGGACGGACCATGTCCGGTCTCATTTTCTGTCCTGTAAGAAAATCAATGGCCCGCAGGATGAATGATTTACCTGCTCCGGTTTCCCCTGTGAGCACGTTCATTCCTTCTGAAAACTCAATTTCAGCATCTTCAATAAGAGCAAGGTCACGTATTCTAAGCAGTTCCAGCATTTATGTTCACCGTTTACTGTTTCAGTCGAGGATCAAGAATGTCGCGCAGGGCTTCACCAAGCAGGTTGTAGCCAAGTACGGTCAGCAGAATTGCCATGCCGGGAAAGACCGACAACCAGGGAGCAATTTCCAATACTTCCTTACCGTCCATGAGCAGATTTCCCCATGAAGGGTCAGGAGGCTGCACACCGAGCCCCAGAAAGCTCAGCGAAGATTCCACGAGGATTGCTCCGGCAACGCCGAGCGTCGCGGAAACCAATACCGGGGTGATGGCATTAGGCAGGATATGGGTTGCCATAATGCGCACTGGGCCAGCTCCGGCAAGCTTGGAGGCCAGAACGAAATCCCGTTTGCGCAGGGAAAGGGTCTCTGCACGGACCAGCCTTGCAACGCCCATCCATGAGGTGAAACCGATCACTATCATAATGTTTGTCAGTCCCGGTTCCAGAAAAGCAATGACAGCCAGAATTAGAAAAAATGACGGAAAGCAGAGCATTACGTCTACCCCGCGCATAATATTTCATCAACCAGACCACCAAAATATCCCGCAGCAAGTCCAAGTATAAGCCCGATTGCCGTAGAAATACCGACCGCAACAAAGCCGACCCATAACGAAACACGTCCACCATAAAGCATGCGAGTGAATACATCTCTTCCAAGGGCGTCAGTCCCAAACAGATGTTCAGCACTTGGCGGTTGCAGGAGATGGTCAATGTTTAAAGCAAAAGGGTCATAAGGAGTAAGCAATGGAGCTAAAACAGCCGCGAGTGAAACTGTTCCCACAAGGAAAAGACCCAGGTAGAGCAGCCCATATCTTTGAAATTTTGAAGGAGGCGCAAGTGGTTTTTTCTTCGGCATCAGTCCTGCCCTCCAGCACGAATTCGGGGGTCGGCAAGCCCGTAAGCAAGGTCGGCAAGAAGGTTGCCGGCAAGGGTTAGCATTGCGCCAAGCACCAGAGATCCCATTATTAAAGAATAGTCGCGGGCCATGACTGCGCCGTAGAAAAGTTGTCCCAGTCCGGGTAGGGCAAAGATAGATTCAATAATAACACTTCCACCGATAAGTCCGGGGATGGACAGGCCAAGAATTGTGATAACCGGAAGTAAACCATTTCGGAAAGCATGCTTGAAAAGCACTGTGCGCATGGGCAGCCCTTTGGACTTGGCAGTCGTAATGTAGTCCTGCCGCAGGACTTCAAGCATGGAAGAGCGCATAAAACGTGACATTCCCGCCAGACTGCCGAAAGTGTATATGAAAATTGGCAGAGCCAGATGGCGAGCCAGATCAAATATTTTACCCATGGGGGAGAGCAGTTCATAATCAAGCGAAGTCAGTCCGGATATGGGAAATATGGGATAATGTATGCCGAGCCAGAGCATGAGCAGCAATGCCAGCCAGAATCCCGGCACTGCAAATCCGATAAAGACCAGAACTGTCATTGATCGGTCAAACCAGCCTCCTTGCTTCCATGCCGAGTACATACCAATGGGGATTGATATGAGTAAGGTCAAAAAGAGCGACGCCACGTTCATGCCGAAAGTGAGAGGCAGTCTTTCTTTGATGCGCTCCCAGACCGGACGACGGTCCCCTGACATAGACAGACCGAAGTCAAACTTAGCCATGCGGGTGACCCAGTTTATATATTGTTCGTGGAGTGGTTTATCCAGTCCGTATAACTTTTCAAGCTTCTGGCGGGTTTCAATGGTAGCAGTCGGGTTCATGGTAGTTTCCATATCGGTCGGTGAACCGGGAGCCAGATGGATAACCCAGAAGCTGATCACGGTGATACCTAGGAAAACAACGGAAACCCATGCGAATTTTGAAAGAATTTTAAAGACAATATCCAGCATGATACCTCGTGAAAAAATAACAGTTTAGGCTCTGTCTAAGCGATGCCAAGATACTTCAAGTTGGCAGTAGAGGCAATAGTTGTGTTTATAAAAAGTAAACATTTGTTCAGTAGTTTGGTTTAAGAGGTTGTTTGCTCTATCTATTTTGAGCATACGCAGTATGTGGAAAAATGAAATAAAATAAAAATAATCAAAAAAGGGTGTTGACAGGGAGGGCATGTTTTTATAAACCCTTTCTCACCCAACGCAGTGGGGCTGTAGCTCAGTTGGGAGAGCGCTTGAATGGCATTCAAGAGGCCGTGGGTTCGATTCCCTCCAGCTCCACCAAGAATTTCAAGGACTTACAATATAAATTGTAGGTCCTTTTTTCGTATGGGGAACATTGCGGGGAACATTTGTGGTTCACCTGTTTGATGATTGCAAAAGTCATTAAAAAGCAAAAAAATGTCAGCCCCTCCGAAAAGGGACTGACTGGTTAAGTGTCGTTATTGTAGCTTGTTAGCAGTTGCCAAGGCAGGTCATCTGGGAAGCAAGAGCCTGTCTGTCTTCTTCGTGTGCGCCTAGGAGATCAATTGAACCGTCCTTCGGATACCAATAAAGCTCTCCACCTTTTGTCAGGTGGAATATGTATCTGCTTGCTTGTTTAGTCCAGCGTCCCTGTACTCCTGACTGGTCGACGTGGAATTTGTAGGTTTGCAGGTGATCCAAGGTATCTGTTTTGGTTGTATTAGCTGTTTTTGTATTATTCTATTTTTTCTTTTCTCCTAATTTTTGTTTTT
>JMSU01000203.1_pt1 | contig 21426 bp, 23 predicted proteins | sample 179011 | NCBI WGS metagenome assembly JMSU01 (sample SAMN02769580, study PRJNA246767) | bioreactor metagenome | isolation source: Culture-1 Bioreactor ArsB derived from microbial biomass from the upper 2 cm... | place: Germany: Bremen | collected day 87 after inoculation
ATTCTTTGGAAGATATTCTTGAAAACAAAACAGGGGTAAGACCTGTTTTCGATGACGATGTTACAGCTCTTTCAATTGATTGGGTAAAAAAATAGTTGCGGATTTTGCTCTGCTAAGAATGCTTGTTCTTATTTTATGAACCTAATAAATCTTTTTACTTCCGGTAAGTGCATTAGAAAAAGCCCAAGAATCACTATGATGGAAATTACGCCAATGTACTTGGATGTTGCCACCTTGTCCTCATGATTAAGCCATTTACGGAGAATTCTTTGTTTCTGCTGTTTGGGGATTGCTGCCATGTTCTCGTTGATAAGTTGTATCAATTCATGGTTTTTTTTGCTAACAGCCGGGTACAATTCTCTTGTGTATAGCGTTTTTAAATTTGTGAAAGATTCTTCCAGTCCATATTCGTTTAACTGGTAGATAGCTACCGGATAGTCAGCAACGAAAAGTTTTATTCTTCCTGCTGAAACAGTTTTGAACAAATCTTCGATTGAGTTGAAAAGCATCAGTGGTGTGTAGGGGTAATGTTTGGTCATAAATGTTTTATCGTACCCTCCTTTTAACACACCACAAATGGTATCCTGCATGTTTACAGAATTTTCAATAACAATTTCATTTGCGGCAAAAAGTGCACCTTTCATAGAGAAGAGAGTGTCACCGTAACTTAGTTTGCCAGCCCTCTGGTCGGAATAAAAAAGCCCTGCGTTTATTTGGGCTTTTCCGTTTATTGTTGAGTCCAAAGCCTGTTTCCAGTCGCTCAGTTCAAAAATTATATTTTTCCCAGAATACTTAGCCCACTCTTTCCATAAGTCAGCCAGAATTCCGTCAGCTTTTCCTTCTTCATTTATGAATGAAAGGGGGGCCATTGAGGCTGAGTGTGATATCTTAAGAGGGGCTGGATTGGCTGCAACTGCTCCTCCTGCTGAAATAAGTAAAAAAAATAGCGCTATAGTATTCTTTATAAAAAAAGACATTGCTTAAACCCGACCCTGCTTCAAGCTCGTTTTTTTGACCGATATTTATGTTGCAAACAAAGTCCCCACTTTTTTGCTACCAGTCAATTTTGTGTTTATCTTTTTAAGTCTGAAGTCCCCACTTCAAACTTAAGTATAAAGATAACTAATAGAACCAATTTTTAACAGTTATCTTTCTTAAAAATAAACTTTTCTTAAGGTTAATTCCAGAAAAAATATTATAGTTTATTTTTACGTGTAGGTCTTTTTTATATAGATGAAGCGTTGTTTCCTTTGGAGAAAGGCAGAAAAGAATAGTGCGAGTCTGTAGAGTTTAGCCTGCGAGTTGCATAAGGAGGTCAAAACTTTCTTCAAGCGTTTGTTTGTCTTCAACAAGTTGTTGAAGGAAGCTGTTGATGGCCGGTTGCATCTTAATGGCAGTATCTATGTCAGCATTGGCTCCAGATTGGTATGCTCCAATGTTGACCATGTCTTCCACTTTGCGAAAAGTGGCTAGTTGGCTAAGTATTTTACGTCCAGCCGCAACAATTTCATTTTGTACAATATCACCACGAACCCTGCTGACACTTTTAAGTACGTCAATACAAGGATAGTGTCCCTGATCTGCCAGATCGCGTGTAAGTACAATATGTCCGTCAAGAATTGAACGAACTGCGTCTGCAATAGGTTCAGTGAAATCATCCCCATCAACTAGGACAGTATATATTCCAGTGATGGAGCCATTGGGGTTTTTACCGGCCCGTTCCAGCAGTTTTGGAAGTTGTGCGAAAACAGATGGGGTATAGCCACCGCGAGTGGGAGGTTCTCCTGCTGCCAAGCCTACTTCACGGCCTGCCATAGCAAAGCGGGTGACGGAGTCCATCATGAGCAGGACATCCTGATTTAAATCACGAAAATATTCAGCAATTGCTGTGGCTGTGTATGCAGCACGCATGCGGATAAGCGGGCTTTTATCTGATGTGGCTACAACCAGAATTGAGCGTGCAAGTCCTTCTGGACCCAAGTCTCTTTCGATAAATTCTACAACCTCCCTGCCGCGCTCACCGATGAGGGCGATAACGTTGATGTCTGCCACAGTGTAGCGGGCCATCATGGAAAGAAGTGTTGATTTTCCTACTCCCGAGCCCGCCATGATACCCATGCGCTGGCCTTTCCCGATAGTCAGCAGGCTGTTAATTGCTTTGACTCCGACATCAAGAGCCTCATTGATACGTGGACGTTCAAGAGGATTCGGAGGATCACGGTGGAGTGGATTGTAGCTATCCGGTATGATTGGTCCTTTGCCGTCAATAGGTTGACCGAAGGCATCAACCGCTCGGCCAAGTAAACCCATCCCGACAGGGATTTTCGGAGGTGCGCTGGAATTCTTTATAAGACTGCCCTGACTTATACCATGAAGTTCACCGTAAGGCATGAATAGGCATGCGCCATCCTTGAACCCGACAACTTCAGCCGCGACAGGTTCTTCAGCGTCTTCAGGCATAAGGTGGCATACTGACCCCAAAGGAGCTCTGATACCTTTTCCCTCGGCAATAAGTCCTACCACTTTACTTACTTTGCCGTAGCTGCGGCATGGGTCTATTGATGAAAGAAGTCCTGTGCAGTCTTTTAATCCGGCCATGAATTATTCCTCAACTGTTGCGGTAAGTTGTCCAAGAATTTCTTGAACTCCTTCCCAGCGGGAAGTAACCGTATTGTCAATCATGGCATCTTCAGCTTCAACAATGACGCCACCATTATCTATGGCTGAGTCCGTCTTGATCCGCCATTTGGCGAGATCTGGGAATTCACTTTTCGCTTGTTCAAGTAAAGGACCTATTATCTCTGAATCTGCCGGAGATATTTTGATTACCAAATTAGTCAGTGAGTCGATGCGGGACAGAGCTTCTTCAAGCAGGGAGCCAAGGATTTCCCTGCGACGGCTTTCCATTTCAACGGCCAGTGTCTTTTCAATTACCATGAAGACAAGCGAAATAGCGTCTGCCGACTGAGCAAGCATTACATTGCGGGATTGTTCCTGAATTGAATTCAGGGTTTGTCCCAGGTTTTGACTAAATCCGATCATGTGCTTTTCTGCTTCAGATGCGGCAAGAGCCTGACCTTCTGAGTAGCCCTCCGCTTGTGCGTTGTTCTTGATCGTTTCGGCCTCTGTCATGGCTTTGGCAATTATATCCTTAGCCATACTTTGAGCTTTGATTTTGACTCTCTCAAAGTATTCTTTGTCAGTGTCATCGTTCCAGGTCGGCTTTTTTTACCTTCCATTTCCTGAATAGTCATTTCCTGAGTATTGTTGTTGGAATCAAGACCCATTATGACTCTACCAGTGTAGAACTTGCTATCTTCAGCTTTAGACAAAGACATCTCCTGAACCTCTGCTGATCATAATCCGGCCTTCGTCTTCAAGGCGGCGGATGTTCTTTACAATGTTCTGTTGTGAGGCTTCCACATCGGAGAGCTTCACCGGTCCCATTATTTCAAGGTCTTCACGGATCATATTAGATGCACGTTCGGACATATTCTTGAAGAAGAGCTCCTGCAAGTCGTCAGAAGCGCCCTTAAGGGCCGTTGTAAGCTCTTCGTTTGAAACTTCTTTGAGAAGTTCGCGGATCGCACGGTCGTCGAGGCCCTTGATGTCTTCGAAAACGAACATGAGGTTTCTGATTTCTTCTGCCATCTGGGTAGATTCTTCCTCGATCTCTGAAAGAACTTCTTCTTCTGTGGAGCGGTCAACTGCGTTGAGAATTTCAGCAACAGCAGGTACGCCTCCAACTTTCTTACCTTCTTTACCGCCCATTGCTATTAGCTGACTTTGCAGTACTCGGTCTACTTCCATGAGCATCTCTTCGGCTACTGCTTCAAGTTTAGCAAGTCGCATAAGAACTTCTGCTCTTACGCCACCAGGCAGACTGGAAATAAGGTCCGCTGCCTGATCGGGGTGAAGGTGACCTATAATCAGTGCCAAAGTCTGGGGATGCTCGTTTCTGAGTATCTGTGCCAGAATCTTCGGGCTGACATTCTGGAGTTCTTGGAAGGGAGCCGGTCCGCTTTCCAACTCAAGTTTATCCAAAATGTATTTTGCGGTTTCCTCGTCAAGAGATTTGCTGAGAAGTCTTTTGACCTGATCAGCACCGCCCATAAGAAGTTCTGCACCGTAGGCCAGAGTTTCGTTAAACTCTTTGAGTACTTCCAGTACCTGCTCCTTGGGGACTGAATCCATTTCCAGCATGGCTCTTGATACATCCGCAATTTCCTTGCGGCTCATGCGTTTAAAGGATTCAGCCGTAAACTTGTCTCCGAGGGCGAGAAGTACAATGGCTGTTTTTTGATTACCGGTGAACGGCGTTGACAATTTAAGCTGCCTCCTGCTTCAGCCAAGTCTTCAGTACCTGCACTGCCTGATCCATATTCTTTTCTGAAAGTTGCAGAGCCTGAGCCTTAGCGTTCTCCAGTCTACGTGCCGTATCAAGAGCCTCTTCGTCAAGGTCGCTGTCGTCAATTGCGAGTCTTTCGCCAGCTTCAGGCAGCCCTGCAACTTCTTCAATATCTTCTTCTGCGACGCGGGGTTTGATGAGAGCCATCACAACCGGGCGTACTACGAGGATCAGGAAGAGGAAGATGAGCAGGCCGTTGAGGAAAGGTTTACCAAGCCTCTGGGCGTATTCCAGCATGGTGCGCATCAATCCTTCGTCGCCGAACATATCCTGCATACCAAAGGTCATATTGGATACTTCAAGTGAGTCACCGCGGACTTCATCGTAGCCTACAGCAGATCTTACGAGATCTCTGATACGCTGCATTTCTGCTTCAGATCTGGGGACGTATGTCATTTCACCTGTTTCGGCATTCTTCTCGTATGTGCCGTCAACTACAACTGCAACGCTGAGACGTTTGAGTTCGCCAACAGGAACAATAATCTGCTGTTCTTCTTTATTGATCTCGTAGTTGGTGGTCCGTGTTTCGCGTGTTGAATCCTGTGTAGTTGCAGTTCCGGTAAAACCATCACCGCGAAAGTTTGCTTCAGGTACGCCGCCGTCAACGTTAGCAGTGCCGCGTGTGTTTTCTTCACTGGTCTGTTCTGAGCGTGCAACCTGACCGTCAGGGTCATATGCTTCTGTCTTAATAGTACGCTGTCTGAAATCCAGTTCTGCGTTAACCTTGGCAATAACTTTATCAGGGCCGACGATGGGCATAAGCAGGCGTTGGATGCGCTGTTCAATCTTGGTTTCGAGCCCTGCTTTGTATTCGAGCTGGCTGTTGCTTATGTTGAGACCAAGAGCATCATCTTCGGGCTGGTAGAGAACCTGTCCACGCATGTCGGTAATGGTCACAGCTGAGGGCTTCAGGCCTTCAACAGACATTACAACAAGGTTGAGAACTCCCTTAACCTGCTTATCGTTTAATTTTTCGCCTTCTTTAAGCTTAAGTACGACGGATGCTGTTGGTTCAGCCTGTTCTTCAATAAAGAGAGATTTGGCTGGAAGTACGAGGTGTACTCTGGCTCTTTCAACCTGAGGAAATTCACTGATTGTTCTAGCAAGTTCACCCTGAAGGGCGCGCTGATAGTTGATGCGCTGAATAAAGTCAGTCTGACCTATTTGCACTGTGTCAAAAATTTCATATCCGATTCCCTGACCGTGCAATGCACCTTCACCAGCAATTTTCAGACGCAGGTCGTAGACTCGGTCAGCCGGGACCAGGATCGTGGAGCCGTTGTCTTGAATTTTGTAAGGCTCTTTGGTGGACTGCAGGATGGATACAACGCGGGAGGCGTCTTCTGCGTAAAGCTTGGTGTAAAGAACACGGTATTCAGTCTGGTTAAGCCAGAAGACCATGAGGATGAATGCGACAACAACAGTTGTCGCGAGGCCGCCAATCATGATTCTCTGGGACACAGTACGGTCAGACCAGAAACCTTGAAATTTGTTCAGATACTCAGTGACGAAATTGGGCATAATAAAACTCCTGACGATTTTTCAAGAGTCAAAGCATCAAATGGGCCACATTAAGTAATGTGTTTTATCTCAGTATGTTATGGTAGTAAGAAAGAGTGAGTTTTGCAGTGGTGAGAAAGGGGTGACAAAAAAATGTCTATCAAATCCGAGGTTTAAAATTGAAAACAGGTTAAGTAATTTCTCTTCAACCGCACCTCTTTTGGTGTGTCGGTTGAAGAGAAATTACTATAATTTTGAGGTCTTGTATCTGTTCTAAAGCGAGTATTTTGTTAGCATACAGGGCTTGGGTTAACCTCATGCGTGCCTTCCTGCTTGAAGCATTTTTATTAATATAAATTCTAGAAAGGCATTTTCAGGACTTCCTGATAAGCTGTCATTACTTTTGAACGTACGGTACTGGTTACGCTCATAGCGACGCTTGCTTTCTGCATGGAAATCATGAGCTCGTGGACGTTCTGGTTTTTACCGGAAGCGAAATCCTCAATCATGGCTTTCTTTTCGCTCTGCATATCGTTGACGCCTTTGAGAGAACTTTTGAGAGTTTCGGAAAAGGAGTTCGGCTGCGCCTTGTCCATCTCCATGGTCTTATCGAATTTCTTCTCAAATTTTTTCTGAGTCTGAAGGGCGTTTGTGTAAGCCTGCATTGCTACGTTTTTAATGGCCATGATATTTCTCCTTTGTCAGATTTAATTACGTTGTCAGTTTTAGTCAGCTTAGCTCAGATTAGCTTTGACCTATTCTAAGTGCGCGGTTGAACATTCTTTTGGCAGCGTCAACTGCCTGCGCGTTGGCTTCGTATGATTTGCTGATAGTGATCATGTTGACCATTTCTTCGACAACGTTGATGTCAGGGTATCTGACAATCCCTTTTGCATCGGCATCAGGGTGGTTTGGCTCAAATACTTCTTTAAATGGGCGGGTGTCAGAGACGACACCTCTTACGGTTACACCCCGGAGCATCTTGTTTTGCTCTTGATTCATTACGGAATCAAAGGGGGATAGAAGGGGGCTGGACTCCATGGCAACACTTTTACGGCGGTAAGGCCCACCGTCTTCAGTGCGTGTTGTTCTGGAGTTCGCCATGTTCATTGACACGACGTTCAAGTACTCGCGTTGTGCTTTGAGTCCTGACGCTCCGATTTCAAGTGCTGTCATGAAGTTCATTTATCTGGCTCCGTCTTGGATAATTTTGGTCATGCCGCGAAAACTCTTGGAGATAATCTGGGTTAGTGCATTATACTGAAGAGTGTTTTTGGCCATGGTCACCATTTCTTTGTCCATGTCTACGGCATTTTCGCCGTGAACTACTCTGGGTTCAAAGTTGGAGAGAAATTTTCCGTTGAAGGTTCCCGCATCAAAAGCTGCGGGAATGTGCATTTTGCTGGTCTTTGTCATTTTTCCTTTGGCATCAAGTCCGAGGGCCTTTTGCAGTTCTCCTTCAAATTCAAGGGTCTTTTCCTTGTAACCTGGGGTATTAACGTTGGCGAGGTTAGAGGCGACGAGATTCTGACGCTGTAATCTCATGTCCAATACCTTGCCTGTCAAATCAATGTGGCTTCCGAAAAGTCCTTTCATTTGTATATCCTCCTGCAAAAATTTCCCGGTGTGATTTGTCCCCGGAAAAGTAAATGTAATTCTAAGTGGTTTTGTATAAGCAAAAGGTGTTCCATTTGTTTTATTTCCTTGAAATTGTTGTAATTTTTATGTTGACAAAGAGGTGGTAAAGCTGTCTGTGTCGAAAAATAGTCATGGCAAAATGTACACTCTATATAATGTATAAATGGGTGTATTTGTGTTTGGCACGCAGGTTGCATTGTTTTTGGCAAGCCAATACAGGCTGACAAAAAATGCCGTCAAGGATAAAAGGCGGTCAAATTTCCGGAGGGGAATATGAGTCATTTAGATTATGAAATTAACAAGGAACTGGGTGAGTGTTATCTGTTCATGGGCGAACTGGATAAGGCTGAAGATTACTACAAGAAGGCTGCAGGCTCAAACGGCGTGCATCCCGACCCTTACATAGGCCTTGCTACTATCGCTGTTCAACGCGGTGAGTACGAAGCTGCCATGTCACTTTATGAAAAAGCTCACTCTGTTGAAGTTACTGATAAGAGCTTCGCAGGTATGGGTCTTATTCAGATGGAGACATCCAGGCAGGAAGAGGCTTTTGAAAACTTTTCCGAAGCTCTCAAGATCAATGTCAGCAACATGGTTGCACTTTTTGGAATTATCAGAATCGGTCACGAAGCTGAAAAAGTTGCCGAGGCAGCTCCTTTCCTTGAAAAGTTTCTTGAAACTGATCCTGAGAAGCACGAAGTCCGCTACTCTCTTGCAGGCCTTTATGTCTGCATGGACAGAAAGGACGACGCCGTGCAGCAGCTTGAAATGATCCTCGAAATGGATCCCGCTAATGATGCGGCCAAGGAACTGCTCGAGCAGATTTAGCTCTCACAGTTCTTTACATAAAGCCGACTCCCCTCCCGGTTGGTCCCGTCCTTGATATTGTAATCAGGGACGGGGACCGACTTCAAGGTAAAGAGGGATAGATGCAGAAGCTTGCTTTTGGTGCGTAAATCCGGCACAACTCCACAAAAAACTGTTTTTGGGAGATGTCTAGATGGATATGTTGCCTGTTAAGCGCGGAGTACTCAGTGTTACTGATAAATCCGGCCTTGCTGAATTTGCGTCTGAGTTGGTTGGTTACGGTGTTGAACTCATCAGCACCGGCGGTACAAGAAAAATGCTTCTTGATGCCGGACTTGAAGTCAAATCTGTGAGTGATGTTACCGGTTTTCCTGAAATTATGGGTGGCCGTGTAAAAACTCTGCATCCCAGTGTGCATGGCGGTATCCTTGCAGATAAGGACAACCCGGAGCACTTGTCGACTCTTGATGAACATGGAATCAAGACTATCGATATGGTTTGTGTAAACTTATATAATTTTGCCAAAGCTGTAAGCGAAGGGCAGGATCTCAGGAACGCTGTTGAGCAAATCGACATTGGCGGGCCTACTATGCTGCGTGCTTCAGCTAAAAATTTTCATTCTGTTCTGGTTGTTCCCAGCCCTGTACATTATCCCCGCATTCTTGAAGATATGAAAAAGAATGACGGTAAGGTTTCACTTGCACTAAGAAAAGACCTTGCTGCGGAAACTTTTGCGCTTGTTTCAGAATACGATTCTATGATTGCCAAATATTTGGCAGAACATGATGCCTAGATGATTTAATGAGACGTCAGTTTTTTGGCGTCTCATTCTTTTAAATTTAAATATCCTAAGCGGATAAAGGAAGATTCAGCCATAGCTCTTAAAGCAAAAGGTAATACTCAGGGCCTTAAACCAAGTGAACTGAAAAGGATCAACCGCCTTGCGGATCGCCGATACAGTGATCCTTGTGGTTTTTCAAATGAACAGGCCCGTGAGCTTTCATTTCTAAGCCATGAGATTGGTCGTCAGATCGGGTTGTTGGTTAACAGGCAGGGAAAACCGGAATTGATTCTGGTGGGTGACCCTTCATCCATTTATATTCCCGAGTTGCCCAGAGCACGGCAGTCCGAAGGTCGCTTAAGAGGGTTGCGTCTTTTACATACCCATATTTCAGGGGAGAACTTGTCCGAGGAAGATCTCATGGATATGGTCTTCCTGCGTCTGGATAGTGTCACAGTTCTGGCATCTGATCCTCACGGTGAGCCTGATTTTGTTCAGCATGCCTATCTTTTGCCTCCCGATTCTGGAGAAAAACCTTATGAACAGCTTTCGCCTGTGCGGTGGGACCGGTCAGATATAGATCTCCCCGAACAGATTAAAGCTCTTGAAGATGAGTTCCGCCGTGCTGACCGTACGCGCGATACAACAGATAAGCGTGAGCGTGCGATTGTAGTCAGCGTTTCGCAAGATCCAAAATCAATACAGGAACGTTCTCTTGATGAACTGGAAGACCTTGCCGATACTGCCGGGCTGAAAGTTGAAGGGCGTCTTGTTCAGCGCATTCGCAAACTCAATCCAAAATTTATTATGGGTAAGGGCAAACTTGCCGAGCTAGAAGTTATCGCTCTGCAAGCCGACGCCGAAGTTATTCTGTTTGACCAGGAACTTTCTGCAGCTCAAATGCGCAACCTTGCCAAGCTTACTGAGCGTAAAATTATTGACCGTACCCAGCTCATTCTTGATATTTTTGCACAGCATGCAACAACTCGCGCCGGTAAACTTCAGGTTGAAATGGCTCAGCTTAAGTATACCATGCCTCGTCTGGTCGGTAAAAATCGTGCTATGTCTCGTCTTATGGGAGGGATAGGTGGTCGCGGTCCGGGTGAAACAAAACTTGAAATTGATCGCCGCCGTATCAAGGATAAGCTTACAAAGCTGGGGAATGAACTTAAAAAAGTCAGCAAGCAGCGTGGTTTTACCAGAGCACGCCGTGCGCGTGCCGGAGTTCCGGTTGTTTCTCTTGTCGGCTATACCAATGCGGGTAAATCAACTCTGCTCAATACCCTGACCAACAGTGTTGTTCTTGCTGAAGATAAACTTTTTGCCACCCTTGATCCCACCAGCAGACGTATTCGTTTTCCAATGGATAAAGAACTTATTCTGACCGATACAGTTGGGTTTATCCGTCAGTTGCCTAAGGAGCTGAAAGAGGCATTTCGTGCAACTCTTGAAGAACTCGAAGCCGCGGATGTTCTGTTGCATGTCTGTGATACATCTCACCCTGAAGTAGATGAGCAGATTGAAGCAGTGGAAAATATTATCAGTGATATGGATTTAGGAGATGTGTCTAAGATACTTGTACTCAACAAGTGGGATCAGCTTAATGAGGAGCAGCGAGAACTGATGCAGAACAGCTATCCTCATGGCATTCCCGCAAGTGCTCTCAATCGAAGATCTTTGAATAATCTTGTCGAGAAGATAATGGAAGCTTTGGACAAAGTTGGAGCTGCCCCTGATTCGTATTAGCAGCTTCCTGTGGTTTCGCACTATTTTATGGAAGAGTTGAAATTTTTATTTTTTTAGTATTTGTTCGTTTTACATATTATTGCTAAAACAGTTATAGGTTTGTAAAAGAATCAGGTGTTATAAATATTATTTTTCTGACTTCATTTTATGGTTCGGAAACGGAGGAAGTCATGGCTAAAGAGGAAGCCATTGAGGTTGAGGGTGTTGTTCAAGAAGCCTTGCCTAATGCAATGTTTCGCGTGGAGCTTGAAAATGGGCATGTTATTCTTGGACATATTTCCGGTAAATTGCGTAAATATTATATTCGTATCCTCCCGGGTGATAAAGTAAAAGTAGAGCTTTCCCCATACGACTTGACCAGAGGGAGAATCACTTACCGGATGAAGTAAAGTCTTTTAGTTTAATTGTGACCCACTGATGAGGTTTCGATGAGTTCAAAAGGTATTGTCAGCTGGTTCAACGACATTAAAGGATTCGGGTTTATCGTTGATGAAGCCGGAAAGGATATTTATGTCCACTATTCCGAAGTAATTCGTGATGGATTTAAAACTCTGAGTGTCGGCGAGAAGGTCGTTTATGAAATTGTTGATGAGGATACAGCCCCGAAAGCAGTTTCTGTAAGAATCATTAATTACTGATCCTTTGAAATTTTTTTAAAGCCCACCTGATCTTTTCAGGTGGGCTTTTTTTATTTTGAAAAGAAAGTAATTATCTTTGGCCAGCTTCATTTTTAGTAGGTTCGAGCACAGCGTCAACATTTACTACTCGTGACGTCAGTTTTCCATCGATTATTTCATGGCGGGTAAGCTGCCAGTCTACATGATCTATGAAATCTACTTTTGCCCAGCCTGTCACGGGCAAACGTTTAACAAGTTCATCAAGAAAATCATCAATATCTATATAATGGCCTTCATAATCAACATTGAGCACATTGTCTTTGTACACAATTTTGTTGAAGGGAAGTTCCATTTCAATTTCATCAAAATCTTTTTGTGACAGACCGTGAACATCGCCGTATACTCTAACGTCTTCCATATTTTAATTCTCCTAATATCGTAATGGTACATACTTTTTATAGTAACCCATTGTCTGGGGATAAAAAGATATGATGGAGTTAGAATCTAGGCAAGTAAAAACGGTCTGTATAAAATTATACAGACCGCGTGGAAAAACAGATTGACTGTTTGTTAGTGAGCCCTGCGGCTTTCTATCAACTTGATGGCTTTTTCCGGAATGAGGTTGAGGTCTGGTTTTGAAACTTGCTCATCAGCACCTACAGAGTCTCCTTTGTGTTTCAGCTCCTTAGTGATTATAGAAGAATACAGAATTACAGGTGTGTCTTTGAAGTCTTCGTCTTCCCTGATCCACTTGGTCAGGCTGAATCCATCCATAAGCGGCATTTCAATATCAGAGATTACTATTTCAACATAGTCTGAAACAGGTCTGTTCTCTTGTTTTGCGGCAAGCTTAACCTGCTTGAGAGCATTAAGCGCCTCTTCGCCGTTATGTAAAATAGTGTGTCTGAAATTTGCCTGATCGAGGCTTTTCTCAAGCATTGCTCTGATGGTTGGAGAGTCATCGCACACAAGTGCGGCATATGCCTCTGACGCTACCATTGTAGGTGCAGAAAGATCGCCTCCCAATGTAGGATCGAGGTCGGCAAGAATTGATTCGAGATCCAGAAGCTGAATGAATCTGTCTTCACGTTCAACAATACCCACAATGCAGCTTTCATCAAAACTGCTCATAAATTTATCCGGGGAAAGCACCTGTTGCCACCCGACACGGTGGATTTCAGTTACTCCACTAACTTGGAATCCGGAAATGGTCTGGCTGAACTCGGTTACGATAACGATGTCGTACTTTTGTTCTTTTCTTTTCAGACCAAGCCATACAGCAAGGTCAAGTACTGGGAGAATGTGGTTTCGCAAAGGGATGGTTCCCATGAAACATGGATGTTCCGCTGATTCAGGGTGTTCCAGTTCCGGACTTTCGATCACTTGCATTACTTTGGCTACATTGACTCCGAAATGACATCTTTCGGTCGTTCCAGATTCTGAATCTGAAAGGTCAATGTAAAATTCGAGGATCTCCAGTTCATTGGTGCCGGTTTCTAGTAAAATATCAGTCTTTGCCATAACAGCAGCTCCTGAATGATTGTTTTATATATGGTTTAATCATGATTGCTTTGGTTAAGTTACTATAATCAATTTTGCAGGTCCATAAAATTTGAAATTGTCTTAAAACATATTATTAACTTTACAATTTTAAATTGTTTGGGTTAATTATACAACGAATGAAAAAAGGCAGGTGAGGAATGTATAAGATTTTGATTGCAGAGGACGATAAAATTTCCCAAAAGCTTGCGGCTAGATTTGTGGAGGATTTGGGGCATATTCCATTCGTCAGCCCTCATGGCAAGCACGCATATGAGGCTCTGAAAGCTGAAAATGATTTTGATGTTCTGATTACTGATATTATGATGCCAGAAATGGACGGACGTCAGCTTGTTCAGACTTTGCGTGGAGATTCTCAGTTTATGGACATGCCGATCGTAATTATGTCCGCTGTAGTAGGCGTTTCAGATATTTCTAACCTCCTTGCTCTTGGGGCGACTTATTTTTTACCCAAGCCTATAGATAAGGCTGAATTTGATGAGGTTATAAGTCGCTGTTTGAAATAAAATTTTTAGATTTTGAATGTTTTATAGTTATGACTTTAAAGCTCCGCACAAGTGCGGAGCTTTTTTTCATCAAAAATATAGCGCTCTGCAGGGTTGTTACTATACGTAATTGGGTATATTGAAAATTGAAGCTATTTAAAAATAGAGTTATATTTTGATTGGATGCGTATAATTTAATAGTCCACAAGTGTTCTCCCCGAGGGAAAAGCCTTGAGACTGGGGATTTCACCTGTATGAAGGGTACTGTTGGGTATCGAAACGAATAACTGGGGGTGCGTCTTGTCGCTTGAGATTTTAGAAAAATTTAAAGATCCAGATTTGTGCAAGGAGCTCTTGGACCGTCTGCGGGCTGAACTGGATGGTGAGATTCGGTTTATGGAGGTCTGCGGAACCCATACGGTCGCTATTTTTCGTAGTGGGCTTCATTCTGTTCTGCCGAAGGAAGTTATTCATTTGAGCGGGCCGGGCTGCCCCGTTTGTGTAACCCATGAATCAGAAGTTAATGCTTTTCTGGATATTGCAGGAAAAGAGGGTGTTATTGTTGCCACATTCGGTGATTTGATCAAGGTTCCCGGCGATAAAGGGCATTGCCTTAAAAACGCTCAGGCGGACGGGGCACGAGTTGAAATTATATATTCCCCCTTTGATGCTCTTGAACTTGCCCGTAAGAATCCTGATAGTACTGTCGTATTTCTCGGAGTAGGTTTTGAAACTACAGCCCCAACCATTGCGGCAACTGTACTTATAGCTAAACAGGAAGGGTTGAAAAATTTTAAAGTCCTGTCATTTCACAAGCTTGTTCCCCCCGCACTTGACGTTCTTATTTCTGATCCTGAAACTAAAATTGACGGATTTATTCTGCCCGGTCATGTCTCCACCGTTATAGGTGTTCATCCTTATGATTTTATCGGGGAGAAATATGGCAAGCCAGCTGTTGTCACAGGATTTGATCCAGTTGATATTTTACAGGCTTTGTTGTTTATGGTTCGGTCTGCAAAAGCAGAAAAACGGAAACTATTAACCAGTATCAGCGTGGTGTTTCAGAGAACGGTAATCCCAAGGCTGTAGAGGTTATGTATCAGGTTTTTGAAGCTTCTGATGCACTTTGGCGCGGAATAGGAAAGATTCCGGGAAGTGGGCTTGAGTTTCGCGAAGAATTTGCAGAGTTTGATGCTAAAAAGTTTTTTGATTTAAATATCGGAGAATGCCCGCCACTGCCCGGTTGTAAATGCGGTGATGTACTTAAGGGCAAGATGACTCCTGATCAATGTCCTCTTTTTGGTAAAGCCTGTAATCCTGCAAAGCCAGTCGGTCCGTGTATGGTTTCCACAGAAGGCAGTTGCGCCGCTTACTTCAAATACAAAGTAGATTAATATGTCCTCAGATAAAGTTTTACTCGATTACGGTTCAGGCGGAAGAGCTTCACAGCGTCTTATTTCCGATCTTTTTGTTAAATATTTTGCTAATCCAGAGCTTGAAAGACTTAATGATGCAGCTTCTCTGGAACTTAAAGGTAAAATCTCCATGAGTACTGACAGTTTTACTGTCGACCCAATTTTTTTCCCGGGAGGGGATATCGGGTCTTTGGCGGTACATGGAACAGTTAACGATGTTGCAATGCTCGGGGCAATTCCTAAATACATGACTTGCGCTTATATTATTGAGGAAGGCCTGCCTATGGCTGATCTTGAAAAGATCGTTAAATCCATGGGGGAGGCATGTAAACATGCCGGAGTAAATATTGTTACCGGCGATACCAAGGTTGTCCCCAAGGGAATGGTTGATAAAATATTTATCAATACAACTGGAGTGGGAGAGATCATTGCTGACCCTGCTCCCAGCGGTGACCGGGCAACTGTGGGTGACGCTGTTCTGGTCAGCGGAACAATGGGCGATCATGGTCTGACTATCTTGGGAACCCGTGAAGGGCTTTCTCTGGAATCCAACGTTAAAAGTGATAGTGCAGCCCTCAATCACCTGCTGGTGAAACTTGTTCAGGAAATTCCTGATGTGCATGTTTTGCGTGACCCGACAAGAGGGGGGCTAGCTACGACACTTAATGAAATTACAGTTAGCTCCAACGTTTGCTGTGAGCTGGATGAAGCTAAAATTCCCGTGATACCTGAAGTTGCAGGTGGGTGTTCATTTCTCGGACTTGATCCTCTTTATCTGGCTAACGAAGGTAAATTTCTGTGCATCCTGCCTCAAGAGTACGCTGAGAAGGCTCTTGAGATTATGCACGGTGATGAATTGGGACGGGATGCCTGTCAGGTGGGGACAATCACAGATGCTAATCCCGGCAAGGTTATTCTCGTAACTCCTCTTGGCGGTAGAAGATTACTTAATATGCTTGAAGGTGAACAGTTACCGCGAATCTGTTAAGTTTAGTTGAAGTATTTTTAAAGGCCTCCATCTTGAACAAGAAGGGGGCCTTTTTAAATTGATGCAGAAAGGATTCTGTTTTTATATCGTTTGTTCCTGAATACTTTAAATGCATCTTGAGATTTGATTATTCCCTTAATTTTATTTTCATCGTCGACGATCGGAACAAAAGAAACTCCTGTCCTTTCAAACAGCATCAGGGTCTCTTTCAGATTAGAATCCACTCTTACTGAAACAATTGTTCTTACCATCAGTGAGTCGACTATAGGCGGGAACCCTTTTAAATCATCTATACCTCTTAAATATCCACGCATGTCGCGTAGTGTCAAAATACCTGCAATATTGTCGTTTTCATCAAGAACAGGAAAGTGGGGAAAGGGTGATGCTATGACCATATCCGCAGCTTTTTGCAGACTGTCAGTCGTGCGGAGATAATCATATTCTGTTTCCATTATTTCGTTTACCGGAACATTAACTAGTACAGATTCATCGTGCCCTCGTAAAATATTCACGCCTTGGCGAAGAAGTTTCGCTTCATAAACAGAATATCCTTTGAGCATTCTTACAACCAGTGCACTGGTGATGCAGCCTACCATCATGGGTAATATTATCTTATATGAATAGGTCAACTCAAAAACGGTCAAAACAGCTGTTATCGGAGCGAGAGTTGTTCCGGCTACGACTGTTCCCATGCCTACAAGGGCATACTGACTGTGAGTAAGGGCTAGTTCCGGGAAGAGCATATTGATGCTTGAACTGACAGAAACTCCTAAAGCAGCCCCTAAAACAAGCGAAGGGGCAAAGATTCCGCCGCTCATGCCCGACCCTATGCATAGTGATGTAGCAACAAGTTTTCCTATAAGCAGTATTATGGCAAGATCAAGGGGAAGAACTCCAGTCAATCCCATGTTAACAGCTTCATAGCCGACTCCGAGTACTCCTGGAATTTTAAGGGCCATAAGACCTAATAACAGACCGCCTATGCCCGGTTTTATCCATTCTTTGATCGGAATCTTGTCAAAAAAATTTCAGTCAGTCTTATCATATGAACAAATGCAAGGGAGACCAGTCCAGCAAGTATACCCAGCATGAAGAAGATGATCAGTTCTTCAAAATTATTAAATAGGAATCTGGGAGCATCGAATGTGGGAAAATCGCCCCAAAAAAATTTGGAAAGGGCGGACGCTGTAACCGAAGCAACAATAATATGACTTACATAAGACATTTCAGTGTCCAACAGCAAAATTTCAATAGCGAAAAGAGTTCCGGTCAACGGAGCATTGAATGTAGCTGATATTCCGGCGGCAGCTCCTGCGGCTACACAAACAGGCAGCATGGATCTATCAAGTCTGAATAGGCGGGCAGCAGAAGACCCCAGAGATGCGCCGATTTGAACAACAGGTCCTTCCCGGCCCACCGAAGCTCCACAGCCGATGAGCAGGCTGGTTACGAGTGCTTTAAGGAAAGTTATGCGGTGCCGTATCAAGCCACCTCGTACAGCAATAGCTTTAATAACTTCAGGTACTCCCGGACCTTTTGCTTCGGGAGCCCATCTGTTTATAACTACTCCGGCAATGAGTCCGCCTGCACAAGGTAATAGTAGCACCAGCCACCATGGAGAGTGGGCGACGCTGTCCAAAAAACTATTGCCTTTTGCCCATAGTGATTTTTGAAAAAACTCAATTAACCAGCGGAAAAAGAATGCACCGAGTGCAGCTGCAATACCGATGGCCACTGAGAAAGACATAAGTAAAACGTACTGAACTCTCGGATCGAAAGAGGATTCAGTACGTTTTCTATTATGCTGTTTGTACGGGGCAACCATTAGAAGCCTGATTTCCGCACAGCTTATTTCTCGATAAGTGCGATAGCTCTTTGGGCTAGCTGAGTCACTTCCGGTTTCGAGATCTGATCGTCAGCGCCTACAGATTCACCTTTGTGGCGGAGCTTGTCAGTAATGATTGAGGAAAAGAGAATTACTGGTAATTGTTTTAGAACAGGATCAGACTTAATGCGTACAGTGAGGTTATGTCCGTCCATTACAGGCATTTCAATGTCAGAAATAACTACATTGACGAAATCAGTGATCGGCCTTTCCTCTTCCTCTGCCTGTCGTTTGAATTCAAGAAGTTTTTCGAAACACGCCCGGCCAGTATTAGCCATTTCGACATTAAATTTAGCTCTGGTCATCATTTCGAACAGCATCTCTCTTATCAAAGTAGAGTCGTCAGCAATGATTGCTTTATAGCCGGCTGTATTGGCCCAGTCGATTGAATCATCGAGTTTGAGGCCAAGATCAGGATTGAGTTCAGCGACAATTTTTTCAAGATCTAGGATTAATGAAATTCGGTCTTCAAATTTAACGACACCGGTAATGGAATCTTCAGAAAGAGAAGATACGTAGTTAGAAGGGGCTTCAACTCGTTCCCAGCTTATACGGTGTATTCTAGTCACGCCCGAAACAAGAAAAGCTGAAGATACATTATTAAATTCGGTAACAATGACTTTAGGAGGTTCTGTTTCTACTCGTGGTTTTTTTAGCCAGTGGCTAAGGTCTACCAGAGGTATGACTTTGTTACGTAGATTAAATGTTCCCATGATTGCAGGATGTGCAACTTTTGGTAATTTTGTTATTTTCTCAGGTATCCTGATAATTTCAAGAACTTTGGCGACGTTGACACCGTAGAACCCTCTGTAGTTGCCTTCGCCTTCTTCACGTGGTTCCTCTTCAAGCCAGAACTCTACTATCTCCAGTTCGTTGGTACCTGCTTCAAGCAAAATGTCAGTCTGCGCTGCCATATTAATCTCCGGTAAGGTCTGATGGAATTATTTGATTACAAAGTATATATTACGCTTTTATGAGGGTTAACGTCAATAAGGGCGTATAAAAAATAAATACTTAACAACGTTCGCGAGTAAGAGTCGAGACTTCAGCAGCAGCTTCAAGCAGTTCATCCCAGTTTTGACATTCAGAAAGACGAGTGCGGATGGCTCTGATTCCGTCCATACCTTTGGCATAACGAGGTAGAATTGAACGTATTTTTCTAAATGATCTGTTGCTGCCGTCAAAATTTCTAGTTGTATTAATATGTTCAGCCATTGTTATACCCAGATCAAAGGGGGGAAGTGTTGCACAAGATGGATCATCAAGAAGCTTTAAATAATGACTGAATATAGCAGGATCGAAAAGTGCACCACGGGCAAACATGATTCCGTCAATGCCGGTCTGTCTAATGCATTCAATACCGTCTTCTGCAGTAAAAAGATCGCCGCTGCCGATTACTGGGATCGAAATACTTTGTTTTAATATAGCAAGCTTTGACCAGTCAGCTTCACCAGAAAACATCTGCTTGGCATATCTGGGGTGCATAGTCAGCCATGCAACACCTGCGTCTTCGAGGCGTTTGGCGATTTCGAGATAGTTGTCTTCTCCATTCATAAAGCCGAGACGTATCTTAACCCCCACGCGTCCTTCGCCTGCAACCTTTACCATTGCGGAGGCGGTCTTGACCAAGCGGTCTGGGTCAAGGTGCAGGGCTGAACCTCCTCCTGTCTTAAGGACTTTTTTAACCGGGCATCCTGAGTTTAAATCAAAAAAACTGTAGCCGTCATCTATTAGATGGGGCATAGTGTCAGAATAGTCCTGAGGTTCACCACCGAAAAGCTGAACGACTAGTGGGCTGTCTTCAGTACAGGTGGCCAGCAGGGCTTTTGTTCCCTTACCGTCATATTTTAGACCTTTGACGCTGACCATTTCGGTGCAGGCAACAGAACAGCCCCGTTTGCGGCAGAGCATACGGAAAGGCAAGTCTGAATATCCGGCTAAGGGTGCCAGCCACGGTTTATTTGGACTTATTGGAAGTAATTTCATTTAGTTATACCTGGAATAGGTTGGGTTCATTTGAAACGGAGCCTAAAAAAGTTGCGGAAAGGGAATTACGTCCAAATGCTCTGAAAGTCAAAGCCTGCCTACGTTAATAGCAAAATAGGCATAAGTTGTTTTTGAAAAAATTAAAAAAAGTTTCAAAAAGGTGTTGACTTGTTAGGCGATTTCCATTTAAACCCCGCTTCGTTGCTTCGGCGAATCACAGGTTTCACGAAGTTTTCAAGCCAAGGAAAAATGATAAAAACTTTCAAAAAGTACTTGCAATTTGAAAACGAAACTTGTAGAAAGGTTCGCTCACAAGGGCTGGCGTAGCTCAATTGGTAGAGCAGCTGATTTGTAATCAGCAGGTTGCGGGTTCAAGTCCCATCGCCAGCTCCACTTGTGAAAGTTAACAATATATAGTGGTGGGGTTCCCGAGTGGCCAAAGGGAACAGACTGTAAATCTGTCGGCAACGCCTTCGGAGGTTCGAATCCTCCCCCCACCACCACTACTTTTGATAATCGCGCTGTAGGAGACAGGCCTAGCCTGTTGTGTGACTACGGACATTAGAAGAGCGGGAATAGCTCAACGGCTAGAGCATCAGCCTTCCAAGCTGAGGGTTGCGAGTTCGAATCTCGTTTCCCGCTCCATTCTGAACTTACCTCAGTCCAGCCTGCGCGTTTTATATGAAAGCCCACGTAGCTCAGTCGGTAGAGCACTTCCTTGGTAAGGAAGAGGTCACCGGTTCAAGTCCGGTCGTGGGCTCCATACATTTGTGTAATAACCTTATGAACGCTTTAAATCAGTAAGACACTGAAATTTAGGGGGATTTATCATGGGTAAGGCTAAATTCGAACGCGGTAAGCCTCATGTTAATATCGGTACCATTGGTCACATTGACCACGGTAAAACCACTCTGACTGCAGCTATCACTAAGATTGCTGGTCTCGCAGGTAACGGCGATTACGTTGCATTTGACGAAATCGACAAAGCACCTGAAGAAAAAGAACGTGGTATCACTATTGCTACCGCACACGTAGAATACGAAACTGAAAATCGTCACTACGCACACGTTGACTGCCCTGGTCACGCTGACTACATCAAGAATATGATTACTGGTGCAGCTCAGATGGACGGCGCAATTCTCGTTGTTGCTGCTACTGATGGTCCCATGCCTCAGACTCGTGAGCACATCCTGCTCGCTCGTCAGGTTGGCGTACCTTTCGTAGTTGTTTTCATGAACAAATGCGACATGGTAGACGACGAAGAACTCCTCGAACTCGTTGAAATGGAAGTTCGTGAGCTCCTCTCTACATACGATTTCCCCGGTGATGACCTTCCGGTTATCATGGGGTCCGCTCTTAAAGCTCTGGAAACCGAAGATGCTGGCAGCGATGACGCTAAGCCTATCCTCGATCTCCTCGCAGCTTGTGACTCTTACATTGAAGAGCCTGAGCGTGATATCGACAAACCTTTCCTTATGCCTATCGAAGACGTTTTCTCCATCTCCGGTCGTGGTACCGTTGTAACCGGTCGCGTAGAACGCGGTGTGGTTAAAGTTGGTGAAGAAGTTGAAATCGTTGGTATCAAAGACACCGTTAAGACTACTTGTACT
>JMSU01000204.1_pt1 | contig 21200 bp, 2 predicted proteins | sample 179011 | NCBI WGS metagenome assembly JMSU01 (sample SAMN02769580, study PRJNA246767) | bioreactor metagenome | isolation source: Culture-1 Bioreactor ArsB derived from microbial biomass from the upper 2 cm... | place: Germany: Bremen | collected day 87 after inoculation
CCTTCTTGATCTTCTCTGGCTAATACAATGATGTCCCTTACACCTGTTTGCTTTCTTATTGTATTTTCTATCTCACCTAGCTCTATTCTGTATCCTCTGATCTTTACTTGATTATCTATTCTTCCTAAGAATTCTATGTTCCCATCGGACAACCACCTTGCTAGGTCGCCGGTTTTATACATTCTTTCTCCAACTTCAAAGGGATTTTCTATGAATTTTTCTTCAGTTAATTCCGATCTGTTTAGATAACCCCTAGCTAGTCCGTCTCCGCTTATGTGTATTTCTCCTGGTATTCCTATCGGCTGAAGGTCTCTATTTTTATCTAATATGTATATGTCTGTATTATTAATAGGTCTCCCTATTGGTATATTTTTAATATAGTCAATACTTTGTGGCTCCATTAAGTATATAGTAGAATCAACACAGCACTCTGTCGGTCCATATACGTTACTTACCTTAATATCTTCTATCCTTTTATAAATCTCCTTTAGTGGCTCTATTCCTAGTATGTCTCCTCCTATTATTAGATGTTTCAATTTCAGCTTGGTATCACTTGTTATTAGATCCGAAATCATTCCTACATGTATAGGTGTTCCATCTGATATTTCTATTTGTTTGTCTTCGTAGTATCTTAAAAGCTTTTTTCCATCTTTTCTTGTTTCCTCTGGAACTATATACAAACTATTTCCAGTCAATAATACTCCAAATATTTGTTGTACCGATGCATCAAAATAGTATGGGGCCACCAAGGCTACTCTTAACCCATTATTATATAAAGAATAAATATTATTTCGTAGTCCTAAGACCAAATTATTAACACTTCTATGTTCTATCATTGCAGCCTTTGGTTTTCCTGTTGAACCTGATGTATAAATAATGTATGCTAAATTGTTAGATTTGTTTATTAGATCTAAGTCACTTCTTCCACCTTTTTGTAAATCTATATTATAAGGATCTATGACTACGCCATTAAATTCTATATCATCTAATAACTCTTCCTCAGTCAATAGTATTTTACTTTTACTGTCCTTTAGGATATATTCTATTCTTTCCTTTGGTAAGCTTGTATCTATTGGTAAATACGCTCCTCCTGCTTTCAGTATGGCCATGATGCCAACTACCATCTCTATGGATCTTTCTACCATTATTCCTACTATGCTGTCTGGTTCTACGCCATGCTCTCTTAAGACTCTAGCTAAACTATCCGATTTTTCATTTAATTCTCTGTATGTTAATTTTTCATCTTCAAATACTACTGCTATGTTCTCCGGTATCCTTTCTACTTGTTCTTCAAATAGCTCTTGTATAGTTTTATCCTCTTGATAATCTGCACTCATATCGTTGAATTCATATAACAATCTTTTCTTTTCTTCTTCATCTATTAATTCTATTTCCTCAGTTCTTAAGCCATAGCATCTAATCATATCTAAAATTATTCTTTTATAGTGCTTTGAAAATCCTTTTACAAAGCTGTCGGAATATTTATTTTCTTTATAGTTAATAGTAACTTCTAGTGTATTATTTGATTTCTCTATTACCGCTATACTCATTCCAAAATGAGTTTCTTCTTTTACAGATAAAACTTCAACTTCTATTTCACTATTATTTTCTTTTTCAAATGGATAATTTTCATAAACAAAAATTATATCAAATAAGTCCTCGTTTCCCTTAATCCCACTACATTCCTTTATGGTTGCTATAGGCGTCGCTTCATATTTAGTTCTCTCTTTAATGTTCTTCTCTACCCTCTTAATTAATTCATTTACCATAATATTTTCTGCTAAGTTTATTCTCATTGGTAAAGTATTAATAAATAAGCCTACTGTTTTCTCAATTCCTGGTAAATTAATGTTCCGTCCTGATACAGTGCTTCCAAAAATAATATCTTTATTCCCGCTGTATTTATTTAAAGTTAGTCCTAGTCCTGTATGCAGCCAACCTGCTATTGTATGTCTATTATTGGCACATATTTCTTTTAATTCTCCGTACTCTTCTCTCTCTATAAGGAATTGTAATTTCTTCTTACTTTTTTCCTTCATTATAGGAAGATTATAGATCATATGCTCTTGTTCGTATCCCCTTAGGTATTTTTCCCAGTATCTTCTTTCCTTCTCTATATCTCCATTTCTAATTAGCTTAATATACTCACTAAAGGAGGTTTCCCTTATTTCTGTACTTATAGCTTTATTACTTATAATATCTCTACATACTCTTTTAAACTCATCTATAAGTACGCCATTACTCCATCCATCCCATAGAATGTGGTGATATGTTAGTACAATTGTTGTCTCATTTAGGCTGTTTTTTAACAGGCATATCCTATAGGGCTCACCTGTCAAATCAACTCCTTTATTTATCTCTTGCAATTTAATTTTTTCAAGGGCTCCTTCAAAGTCCTCCTCGGCAGTCTCCTCATAAATTGGTAGATCTATTTCCTTTAGCACGATCTGTACTGGACTTTTAAGCTTGTCCCACTTAAAAATAGTTCGTAAACAATCATGTGATGATACTAAATGCCTCCATGCTTTTTTGATATTTTCCTGACTCAAATTGCCCCTTACCCTCATTACTATTTGTTCCAGGTATTCCTTTGACTCTGGATTCATTAGATATAGGAACATCATTCCTTGCTGCGCCGGGGTTAAATCTAGAATATTCTGAACATTTTTCTTTGTAGCTGCCCCTCTTTCCTTCAACCAAATCATTCCCTTCTTCATAAGCTCTTAAATAAAAACTATTGGTGCTCAAAGTCATTTACTTAATGTGTAAGATATGGATAACTGGTTTGATCAACTTTACTATATTTTGCAAGAAAAAAATATTATGTATTGTTGCACTATTTTCTAACCATATACAATATTTCTATTAATTTACTTAAAATCCTTTTATTATATATAGTGGTTTTTATTTAACTAACTTCAATTATTTGTACAATATTCTTTATATGGTATATTGTACTATACAAAGAATAATTTTAACATATTTTAACATTATTTACTTTTTGTAAAATCGCTTATTTCTTTACAAAATTTGTATACAGCAATCTATTGTATTCTTTACAAAACAGAGGAGTCTTTTTAAACCGATGAGTTTCTGCTTATTTAAAAACGCTATAATTAGGTCTATAAAATGATTTTGTAAGACAGCCTCATAAGTTCCTATGAATCTTATATAGGTTTTAAATCCCTATAGTGACTTTAATAAAATAATTATAGGGCAGCCGCATTAAATCTCTTTACCTCTTCTTTAGATACTCGATTCAAATAGTCCTTAATAAGCTGTGAAACCCTATCAACATAAGGTGGAAATAATACCGTTTCATGACCTCCTGGTACTTCGTAATACTCAAATGTACCCTCGTGCATCTTTTCCCACAACTCCTTTTTACATAGGCGATGATCATTTTCCTCTGCTTTGATGACTAGTGTTGGAGTAGATATATAGCCTAAGAAACAATACATGGAGTTAAAGGGAAGCTCCGTTGTGAAGAAATCATGTATAGCCTCTCTGCTTGACAGAATCTCCATTTGTCTTTCCTTTAACATCGGCTTTGTTTTCGGTGTCACATCCATAAACTTCTTTAGAGTATACATTTTGTCTTTTCTTCTAAGTCTACGCCACTTTTCAATTGTCTTTAAGATATTAGTATATCTACTTGTGCTTTTACGGTGCTTATCCTCTATAAAGGCTTCTTGATCTAGTTCAAGTAATGCCAAGACCTTGTCACCCTGAATCTCTAGTGCTTTTACAATATCGTATGATATATATCCACCAATACAATATCCTGCCAATATATATGGTCCCTCATTTTGAACCATACGAATTTCTTTAATATAGTCATGCAGCATCTGAAAATAACTCCTAGGAAGAGGCTCTTCTCCATTTAATCCCCGTGGTTGTATTCCATAAACAGTGTATTCATCTTCTAATTGCTTTGCTAAATGCCTATAATAAAGAATATCTGCATCTGCTCCATGTACGATAAAGATGTTCTTTTTGCTACTGCTCTTATTAATTTTGAAAACATGCTTGAATCCTTTTCCCGTATTTTTATCAAGACTTATTATATATTCGGACAATTCAAGAATGGTTGTATACACCATTAAATCAGCCACAGATACATCTACTTTTAATTCTTCTTTTATCCGGCTAGCAACTTGAATAATAGTAATCGAATTTCCTCCTATTTCAAAAAAGTCATCGTATAAATACACTTCATCTATTTTCAAAACGGCACTCCATATTTCGGCAATTATACTATCATGCAAGTTTCTAGGAGGTATTCTTTTTCTATTTTTTTCTACTTCCTTAATGTTTCCTAGTGCCTTCCTATCTATTTTGCCATTTGGAGTAAGGGGCATCTTATCCATAGCAATATAGGCAGTTGGCACCATATAGCCAGGTAGTTTTTTCTTTAAGTTTCCTTTAATACTCTGTACATTGATTCCATCTCCCACTAAATATGCACAAAGATATTGCTCCTGACCACCGTTCCCTTTTGCAATTACTATAGATTCTCTTATCCCTTCTTGCATATTGATGGTATTTTCTATCTCTTCTAACTCAATTCTGTACCCCCTAAGCTTTACTTGATGGTCAGTACGTCCTAAAAACTCTATGTTTCCATCGTGAAGCCATCTTGCTAGATCCCCAGTTCTATACATTTTTTCTCCTTGCTTAAATGGAATCTCTACAAACTTTTCTGATGTAAGCTCAGGTCTTTTGAAGTAACCCCTTGCCAGTCCATCTCCTCCTATACACAGTTCCCCTGGAATACCTATGGGCTGAAGCCTCTTTTCTTTATCTACTATATATATTCCTGTGTTAGCTATGGGATTTCCTATGTTTATGTCTTTTCTTCCTGTTAAGTCCTTTATTGTTGACCAAATTGTTGTCTCAGTCGGCCCATACATATTATATATTTTTCCTTCAGTAAGCCCTTGTAATTCCTTAAACAACGCCACTGGAAATGCTTCTCCTCCTATCATTATTTCCTCTATTTCCTTTAGAAATGTTAAATCACTATCGGAGTTCGTTAACATCTGCAGCCTAGATGGAGTCATTTGAAGCATATTCACATTATTTCTAGTGATAACTTTTTTCAAGAGTTTAGGATCTACTTGAGCCTCTTCACTTGCTATTACAACATTCATACCCATAGTTAAAGGTAGTAGTGTTTCTAACAGGAATATATCAAAACATATGGTTGTCAGTGCAAGTATAGCTTTATTAGGTGCAAAGTCTATCCTCTCTGTCATCCCTTTGATAAAATTATTAACTGCCATATGTTCAACCATAACTCCCTTAGGCTTTCCTGTAGAGCCCGATGTATATATTACATATGCTAAATCGGTGCTTTGATTTATATTTTCTAGGTTACTTATATTTGTATTATATATACTTATGTCGTCTATATTTACTCCTTCTGCATTTGCTAATATATCTTTATCTGAGTTTTCTTGAATCAAGACTATTTGCGCTTGACTGTCTTCTAACATATACTGTATTCTATCCCTTGGAAATTTAGGATCTATTGGCAGATATGCTCCTCCAGCCTTGAGTACCGCCATTATCCCTATCATCATTTCTAATGATCTTTCTACCATTATTCCAACTACGCTGTCTCTATTTACTCCCTTATCCCTTAATATTTTTGCTAAGCTATTTGCTCTTTCATTTAGTTCTCTATAGGTTAATTTCTTATCTTCGTATATTAAGGCTATCTCATTAGGAGTTTTTCTTACTTGTTCTTCAAATGACTCATGAATAGTCTTTTCTCTTTGATAGTCTATCCTGGTATCGTTAAATTCACATAACAGCCTTCTCTTTTCTTCTTTTTCTAATAAATCTATATCCTTTATGGAACTCTCTGTATCTATAGATATTTCTTCTAATACCTTGATATAGTGTCTTATCATCCCTTTTATTGTTTCTCTTTTAAACAGACTATTTTTATAGTTCATTTCACATAGAAGTCTACCTTCATCTTCAACAGCAGTTAGAATAAGGTCAAACTTTGCTGTTTCACCCTTTATTTCATAGGATCTAATTTCTATATCCCTCAGCTTAGACTCTTTCAATTCTGTATTTTGTAAAATTAGCATTACATCAAATAATGGATTTCTACTTAAGTCTCTTTTTACTCCCACTTCTTCTACTAATTCTTCATAGGGATATTCCTGATTTTCATATGCCCCAAGCAGCTTTTTCTTTGTCTCTTTTATGTATTCATCTATATTCTTTTCTCCCGCCGGATAGCTTCTTATGGATAGGGTATTTACAAACATTCCCGCTACTCTTTCCATTTGTGGTTGTCTTCTCCCTGCTACTGCCGTTCCTATTACTATATCTTCCTGACCACTATATTTTGACATTAATATACTGTAGCCTGCCATCAATCCCATGTAAAGGGTTCCACCTATATCCTTCATTTTTTCCTTTAGCCTTTTTATTATCTTTTCTTCTATTTCAAAATCGATTGTATCTCCTCTATTATCTTCTATACTTCCCCGGATTCCATCTAAGGGTAGCTCCAATACAGGTATTTCTCCTTCATATTCCTTCTTCCAATATTCTTTTTGTTTATCCCATAGACCCTTTTCCTTCTGCTGCTTTTCCCATTCAGCATATTCCTTGTATTGTACAGGCTCTATACCAAGCTCTATTCCTTCATATGCTTCCATGAAGTCTTCCGCTAATACTGCCATGGTTGTACCATCGCTTATTATATGGTGCATATCCATCATGAGTATATAGCAGTTATCTCTCTCTACTATTCCTGCCCTTAGTAGCGGTGCCTTTCTTAAATCAAAGGGTTTTATCCAACCTCCAATTATTTTATCTATCTCTTTCTTGTCTTCTACCTTAGCATAATCCAGCTCCAACTTTACTTGTTCATTTACTTTCTGTACTATCTCTTCGCCCTCTAAGTGAAAGCTAGTTCTTAGGGCTTCATGCTTCGATATTAGCTTCTCTATTGCTTTTTCTATTCTTGTTCTATCGATATTTCCCTTGAGTTCTAAGGCCAAGGGCATGTTATATACTATGCTTTCTTTATCCATGGCTTGTATTGCATATTGTCTTTTTTGAGCAGAACTAACTGGATAGCTTTCTCTCTTTGATAGAGGTCTTAACACATCATATTTCTTCCCTTTGATTTCTCTTATCTTTTCTGCTAGTTCCCTAATACTAGGTCTTTCAAAAATATCTATTACTCCTATTTCTGCTTCCATTTGCCTTTGAATTCTTCCGCTTAATATTGTTGCCTTTAAGGAATGTCCACCCAGTTCAAAGAAGTTATCGTTTATTCCTATTTTCTCTACTCCTAATATATCTTCCCATGTCTTTGCTAGTTTATCTTCTATTTCATCTCTAGGCTTTTCATATTTTTCTTCCCTATCTATCTTCGTTTCCAATTCCAATAGCTCTTTTCGATTCACTTTTCCGCTTGCCGTTAATGGTATATTATTAATTTCAATAATGTCATGGGGAATCATATAATCTGGTAATCTATCGGTAATATGCTTCTTAATTTCTTTTTTTATAATAGGGTCAATGGTAGTGTAATAGGCAATTAATTTGTACTCCCCATATTTCTTTTCTTTAATTACTACTACAGCATCCTTAATGTTTTTAATTTCATTGATACAATTTTCTATATCTCCTGTTTCAACACGATATCCTCTAATTTTCACTTGCATATCTTTTCTACCTAGCCAAGTAATGGTACCATCGGTTTCTAATCTCCCTATATCTCCAGTCCAATATAAGGAACCTAATTCAGCGTCAGAATAGAACACATTTGAAGCTTCTTCTTCATTCCAATAACCTAAGGCAACATATGGGCTGTTAATAACTATTTCTCCTGTATTGAGGGGCATAACTTCTTCATCATTTTCATCTACAACAAAAATCTCCGTTTCATCTACCTTTTCACCTATGCTAATCCTAACGTTTTTATCTTTAGCACCAATAAATTGGCTGGAATTGTAGGAAGACTCTGTTTGTCCATAAAGATTTACTAAAGTCGAACCACTAAAAAGCTTCTGAAATCTTTCCACATCTTGGATTATTACCTTCTCTCCACCTAGAACAATATACCTCAAATCTCTAAATTGTTCTTCGCCTCCTAAGGTTGAGGTAAAATGGCGATATAATGTAGGAACCGAATGCCATATGTTTATTTTTTCCTCGATTAACCACTTTGTAATATTTAAGGTCCCTGTCTCTTTTCGAATATCTTTAGGATATAATGTCGCCCCATTTAATATACCGCTAAATATATCTACTACCGCTGCATCATGACAGAATGAAGAAAATAATGTCATACGAGTTCCACTACCTATTTCCATCCTTTTTGCATATTGCCTAGCAAAATGTAAAATATTTTTTTGGGTTTGCATAACCCCCTTTGGTTTTCCCGTTGACCCTGAGGTGTAAAGAATATAGGCTATTTTATTAGCCGAAATACTATCAGCTTCAATAATCCCTATTTGTTCATAGGCAATATCATCGATATTTAAAATCTCAATTTCTTTAGTTTTAGTTACTGTATTGACAACTCTCTGAGCCCTTTTCAGGTTTAAGCTGTTTGTTATAATTACTTCTGTCTGTGAGTCTTCCAGAATATATTTCATACGAAGGTCTGGATAATAATCCGATAATGGAATATATGTCATCCCAGCCTTCAATACCGAAAGAACAGAAGTAATCATATCTATACCTTGTTCAAAAAACAATGCTATATGGCCCTGAACTAATCTTTTCTTTAAAATACTATGGGCAACACAGTTACTATACTCGTCCATTTCTTTATAGGTTATTTCTCTGTTGTTCACAGATGCTGCAATATTATCTGGTGTCTTCATTACCTGTTTTGAAAACTTCGAAATCAATACCATATTAATTTTCTCCCCCATTTTTATTTCCTTCTTAGCTTTTTTCGTTTTGCCCTTGCTATTTCAGATATAGGTCTGTGTTTATTATGAGTTATTTCCTCGATTATTTTCATATATTGATTAGATAAAAATTGAATATCTGAACTTTTAAATTTATTCTTTTATACTCACATATCACACGAATTCCATTTTTCGATGGAATTACATAAAAGACAATGTCAAACTTCACTCCCATATTTAAAGAGTGATTGGAATGGCTATTACCTTTTATTTCATTCTCTTCACTTATGTTTAAAACATTTAAAAATACTTGTATCTCAGGATATTGAATATTAAGCTTTTCTAATATAAGTTCTAGAGGTAATGTCTGGTATGTTAGTACTTGTGATACGTTGTCACCTACTTTTTTAAGGAAGTCGCTGAATGCTTCTTCTTTTGCAATTTCTTCTCTTAATAAAAGAGTATTTACGAAACATCCAACAATATCTTCTGCATCATAATGTTCTCTTCCAGATGCTGCGGTGCCAATAACAATATCATTCTGCCCCGTTACTCTGTATAGCAACACATATAAGGATGATAGTAGTACAGAAAATAAGCTAGAACGATTTTCGGCAATCATTCTATTTAAGTCACTAAAAAGCTTATCTTCTATTAAAAAACTACAATACTCATCACTATCATCTAATTGATTGATTATATACTCTGGAAGCTTTAACTTTTCCGGATAATTGTCGAGTTTCCTCTTCCAATAATCCATAGCTTTATCGATTTCTTTTTCGATTTTTCTATTCTGCCACCCTACAAAATCTTTGTATTGTATCCTGAGGGGTTCAATATTAACATCCTTATCTAGCTTGTACGACCTATAAAAATCATCAAACTCTTTTCTAATAATCTCCATAGACCAACCATCCGATATTATATGGTGCATACAAAAAGCTACTTCGAAGCATCTATCGTCTATTTTGATGCATTTACATCTAAACAGGGGTGGCTTACCTAAATCAAATACGGTATTAAATGCTTGAGACTTTATTTCACGTAATTTTTCTTGCTTTTTTGATTGCTCAAAGTAAGTCAAATCTTCTATTTCCAGTTTTATTGGACCATATGTATCTATTGTCTGTAGAATTTCACCAAATTGATTAACAAAGGATGTTCTAAAGCTTTCATGCTTCTTTACCAATGCATTTAAAGCTGCTTCAATAGCTTCTTCTGGATTTTTGTCCTGTATAATAATTTCCCCTGGCATATTATAAGCTGTACTGCTTGGATTTAATTGTTTTAATAGCCACATCCTTTTTTGAACATATGAGGTTTCATAGTATGTTTTTGCTTCCAATGGTTGAATTGTATTCTCCTGCTCATTTTCGTTATTATAAATATATCTCTCGATATCCCTTATATTAGGGTTTGAATACAGAGTCTGATAATCAAGTTTTATATTTAAAACTTGATGAATTCTTGCTAATAACTTGATGGCCTTAATAGAGTGGCCTCCCAAATCGAAGAAATTATCATACATACCTATGCCCTCTATACCCAAGACATCTCCCCATATTTTTACCAGCTTTTCTTCTACTTCATTTCGAGGTGCCTCATATTCTTTTTCCCTTGTTACTACTACATTTATTTCCAATAGGGCTTTTTTGTTAATTTTTCCATTTGATGTTACTGGTATTTTATCCAATTCTATGAATACACTAGGTATCATATAGTCAGGTAACTCTTTTCTTATTTCTTCTTTCATTTTTGCAGTTGAAACATCTTCTTCTTTTACTATATAGGCACATAAGTAATCCAGACCTGTCTTATCTTTTCTACTAAGAACCATTGCTACCTTTACTCTTGATTTTTTTAATATTACGTTTTCTATCTCCCCTAGCTCAATTCTATATCCTCTTATCTTTACCTGATGATCTATTCTTCCTAAAAATTCTATGTTCCCGTCGGGTAGCCATCTTGCTAGATCTCCGGTTTTATACATTCTCTCTCCATTTTCCAATGGGCCGTCTACAAACTTTTCTTCAGTTAGCCTCGGTCTGTTTAGATAACCCCTAGCTAACCCGTCTCCACTTATGTATAGCTCTCCCGGTATTCCTATCGGTTGTAAATCTCTATTTTTATCTAATATGTATAGTCCTGTATTATCAATTGGCTTTCCTATTGGTATTGATTTTAAGTACTCTTTATTTTCACAATCATAGTAGCTTACTTCTATTGTTGCTTCTGTCGGCCCATATAGATTAGACAGCTTTACATCATTAAAATGCCTATAAAATTCTTTAACATGATTTATTTGTAGTGCTTCTCCACTTGTAAATACCTGCCTTAGCTTTATTTCTTTATCATTTATATCTACGTCTTCAATATACTTTAAGAATGCACCCAGCATTGATGGTACAAAATGCATGATTGTTATTTTTCCATTATCAATAGCCTTAAGTATCTTATCTGGTTCTTTTTCATGGTTAGCTCCAAGTAAGTACAGAGCTCCACCATATATCGACCACCCTAATAGCTCCCATACCGACACATCAAAGGTAAAGGTCGTCTTTTGAAGAATTACATCTTCATTTCCTAGAGGGTATTTCTTTTGCATCCAATTTATTCTGTTCACTAATGATTTGTGTTCTATCATTACTCCCTTAGGTCTTCCTGTAGAGCCCGATGTGTATATTACATATGCTAAGTCAGTACTCTTATTAATATTTTCCAGGTTACTTGTACTTCTGTTATATATGTTTGCATCCTCTAGATTAATCACTTGTACATTTGTTGATATATCTTCCCTCAAGTCTCCGCCAATTAGAACTATTTTAGCTTGGCTATCCTCTAGCATATACTGTATTCTGTCATCTGGATATTTAGGGTCTATTGGCAGATAGGCTCCTCCCGCCTTCATGATTCCCATTATTCCTATGATCATCTCTAATGATCTTTCTACCATTATTCCTACTATGCTGTCTCTAGTTATTTCCTTATCCCTTAATACTCTGGCTAAGCTGTTTGCTCTTTCATTTAGTTCCTTATAGGTCAGCTTTTTATTCTCGTACATTAAGGCTGTTTTATTAGGAGTTCTTTCTACCTGATCTTCAAATAACTCCTGAATGGTTTTTTCATCTTGATAATCTGCCCTCGTATCGTTAAGTTCATATAAAAGCCTTTTCTGTTCTTCTTTTTCTAGTAGAGATATATCCTTTATTTCATCCTTTCTATTTACAGCTATTTCTTCTAATACCTTGATATAGTGCTTTATCATTATCTCTATTGTTTCTCTTTTAAACAGTCTGTTTTTATAGTTTATTTCACATACAAGTCTGTCTCCTTCTTCTAGAGCCGTTAGAGTAAGGTCAAACTTTGCTGTGCTATTTTCTACTTCATAGGGTTTTATTTCCGTTTCCGGCAGTTTCATTTCCTTTAATTCTGTATTTTGCAGAACTAACATTACGTCAAATAATGGGTTTCTACTCAGATTCCTTTTTACTCCTACTTCTTCTATTAGCTCTTCATAGGGGTATTCCTGATTTTCATAAGCCTCTATGAGTTTTTGTTTCGTTTCCCTTAGGTACTCTTCTATAGGTCTTTCTCCCACTGGATAGCTTCTTATTGCTAGGGTGTTTATAAACATTCCCGCTACCCTTTCCATCTGTGGATGTCTTCTTCCTGCTACAGCCGTTCCTATTACTATGTCTTCCTGACTGCTGTATTTTGACATTAGTATGCTATAGCCTGCCATTAAGCCCATGTACAGGGTTCCTCCTACATTAGACATTCTTTCCTTTAGTTTCTTTATTATCTTTTCCTCTATTTCAAATCCGATTGTATCTCCTTTGTTATCTTCTATACTTCCACGTGTTCCATCCATAGGCAGCTCTAGTACCGGTATCTCTCCTTCATATTCCTTCTTCCAGTACTCTTTTTGTTTATCCCATATACCCTTTTCCCTTTGCTGATTTTCCCAGTTTGCATATTCCTTGTATTGTACCGGCGCTGTCTCTAGATCTTTTCCTTCATATACCCTTACGAAGTCCTCTGCCAATATCGACATTGTTGTTCCATCGCTTATTATGTGGTGCATATCCAACATCAGTATATGGCTGTCCTTTATTTCTATTATTCCGCCCCTTAGAAGCGGCGCTTGTTCTAGGTTAAAGGGGTTTATCCAACTAGCTAGTATGCTGTCTATCTCAGATTTTTCTTCTACCTTAACATAGTCTAAGTTTAGCTTTACTTCTTCCTCTATTTTTTGTACTATCTCTTCTCCCTCTAATTTGAATCTGGTTCTTAGTACTTCATGCTTTTCTATTAGCTTTTCTATCGCCTCTTGTATTTTAGTTTTATCAACCTTCCCCTTAAGTTCTAGAGTCAAAGGCATGTTGTATACTGTACTTTCTTTATCCATCATTTGTATTGCATATATCCTTCTTTGGGCCGAGCTTACTGGATAGCCCTCTTGCTTCTTTAGAGGTATTAATCTTTCATATTCCTTTCCTGTTCCTTCTTTTATCCTCTCCGATAGTTCCTTTATATTTGGACACTCGAATATATCCTTAACGCTGGCTTCTACCTCTAGCTCTTTTTGTATTCTTCCACTTAATATAGTTGCCTTTAATGAGTGACCTCCTAGGTCGAAGAAGTTATCATTTATTCCTATCTCCTCTTTCCCTAGGATATCTTCCCATATCATCACAAGCTTCTCTTCTACCTCATTGGTTGGAGCCTCATATTCTCTATTACTTTGCATCGTTACCTCTATATTCAATAGGGCCTTTTGATCGATTTTTCCACTGTTAGTTAATGGAATTTCATCTATTTCCACCATGACTCCCGGCATCATATAGTCGGGAAGCTCACTTTGCGCTCCTTCCCTTATCGCTTCCATCGTAGCAGCTATCTCTTCCTTTACTATGTATCCACAAAGGTACCTACTGCCGGTGATATCTTCTCTATCGAGCACCACTGTTTCTTTGACACCTTTTTGGTTTCTCAGTATCTTTTCAACTTCCCCAAGCTCAATTCTATACCCTCTTATCTTTACCTGCTTGTCAATTCGTCCTAGGAACTCGATATTTCCACCTGTCACCCACCTTGCAAGATCCCCAGTCCTATACATCCTTCTACCCGGTTCAAAGGGGCTTTCTACAAACCTTTCTTCCGTCAGCTCCGGGCGGTTGAGGTATCCCCTAGCTACTCCTTCTCCAACAATACATAGCTCTCCAGGTATTCCCATAGGCTGAAACTGTTCGTACTTATTTAGTATGTATACACCGTAGTTTCTTACTGGCTTTCCAATAGGTATCGATCTTCCATTTTCATTTTCTCTACACTTATAAATCAATGCATTTATAGTTGTTTCCGTTGGGCCATATACGTTATAAATTCCCTCTGGTTTAGCCCTCTCCATGATCCTTTGATGTAGCTGTGGCCGGAAGGCTTCTCCTCCTAATACAAGCCTAATATCTCTACAATCCCCGTCTAGAACATCCACCATTGCCTCCATTTGAGCCGGCACCATATCTATAAATCTAATTTTGTTTTTCTTTACATATTGGTACAGCCTGTTATAATCAGCCTTTAATTCTTCTGTCATAAGATGCAGAGATGCTCCGCTACATAGCGCCGTAAATATATGCTGTACCGATACATCGAATATTGGTTTGCTGTACAGCATCTGGTTTTTCATCTTTCCGTATCCATAGTCATCTATCAATCCGATAATCTGATTAGCTATATTTCTATGTTCTATGATAACGCCCTTAGGTTTTCCTGTACTTCCTGAGGTATATAGTATGTAGGCTGCATTTTGAGCCTTGCTATGGTTTACATTCTTAGATTTGTCTGCCTTATTTTCATCTATAACCTTATCAATATCTATTAATAATCCTTGGTATTCCTCTACTACATAATCAGATTCCTTTAGTACGCAAAGGGCATTACTATCCCTTAGCATAAACTCAATTCGTTCTTTTGGATAATCCGGTAATATCGGTAAATAGGCTCCTCCAGCTTTTAATATTCCCATGATTCCAACGATGTAAGATATATCTGCATCCATTATGATTGCTGCTATCTTCTCTGGTCCTATTCCAGTCTTCTTTAGCTTTCGTGCTAACAGGTTTGCCCTTCTATTTAGCTCTTCATAGGTAAGTCTCTCTTCTCCATATACTACTGCTATCCTTTCCGGTGTCTTCTCTACCTGCTCTTCAAATAGCTTTACAATAGTAAATCTGTTGTCAACATCTACCCTTGTATTATTAAGTTGTTTTATTAATTGATCTCTTTCCTCTTTACTTAGTAATTCTATTTCTTTGATAGCTTTGTTTTTCTTTTGTCCTATTTCTTTTAGTATTTTTATATAGTGTTTCATCATACGACCTATGGTTTCCCTATTGTATAGCTTGCTTTTATATTCTGCTTCACAAAGTAGCCTGTCATTATCTTCTTCAATATTTAGAGTTATATCAAACTGAGCATTCCTATTATCTATTTTATAGGGATTTATTTGTACGTCTTGAAGATACATCTCCTTCATTTCTGTATTTTGTAATACAAGCATAGCATCAAATAGAGGGTTACGACTCAAATCCCTTCTCACATTTACTTCCTCTATTAATTCTTCGTAGGGATATTCTTGATTTTCGTAGACCTTAAGAAGTCTTTGTTTCATCTCTTTAAGGTAGTCTTCTATATTCTTTTCCCCTTCAGGATGGGTTCTTATGGCGAGGGTATTTACAAACATCCCTGCTACCTTTTCCATCTGTGGATGCCTTCGCCCTGCTATCGGACTACCTATTACAATGTCTTCCTGACCGCTATACTTAGATAATAGAATACTAAAGCCGGCCATTAGACCCATATATAGCGTTCCACCTGACTCTCTTATTGTTTCCTTTAGATCATTTAAAGCTCCTGCGTCTATCTCAAATCTAATCCTATCGCCTTCATTATCTTCCATTCTTCCTCTGGCTCCATCCATAGGCAGCTCAAGCACCGGTATTTCTCCCTCATATTCCTTCTTCCAATACTCCTTATGTTTATCCCATACGCCCTTTTCTTTTTGTACTTTTTCCCATAAAGCATATTCCTTATATTGCACAGTCTCTGCACTTAGCTCTATTCCTTCATATGCCTGTACAAAACCCTCTGCTAGTACAGACATTGTTGTTCCATCGCTTATTATGTGGTGCATGTCCAGCATCAGTATATGGCTGCCCTTTGTTTCTATTATTCCGCCCCTTAGCAGTGGCACCTTTTCTAAGTTAAAGGGTTTTATCCAGCTTTTTATTATTTTATCTATTTCTTGTCTATTTCCCACACTAGTGTATTCTACATTTAGTTTTGCATTATCATGTATTTTCTGAACTATCTCTTCACCTTCTAGATGGAAACTAGTTCTTAGGGCTTCATGTTTTTTTATTAGTTTTACTATTGCTCCTTCTATTTTAGCCTTGTCTACCTTCCCCTTAAGTTCTAGGGTTAAAGGCATGTTGTATAATATGCTGTCCCTATCCATCATTTGTATTGCATATATCCTTCTTTGGGCTGAGCTTATTGGATAGCTTTCCTGCTTCTTTAGTGGTAATAGCTCTTCATATTCCTTAGCACCTTTTTCCCTTATTCTTTCCGATAATTCCCTTATATTTGGACATTCGAATATTTCCTGAACACTGGCTTCTACCTCTAGCGCCCTTTGTATTCTTCCACTTAATGTCGTTGCCTTTAATGAGTGCCCTCCAAGGTCAAAGAAGTCATCATGTACTCCTATTTTTTCTATGTTAAGAATATCTTCCCATATCGCTACGAGCTTTTCTTCTGTTTCATTTCTTGGTGCTTCATATTCCTTAGTTCTTGACATGCTTACTTCCATCTCTAAGAGAACTTTTCTATTGATTTTTCCATTGGTTGTAAGGGGAACCTTATCTATTTCTATAATTGCGGATGGAATCATGTGCTTTGGAAGCTCTTTTTTTGCCGTCTCACGTATCGTTTCTATTTTCGCTCCCTCTTCTTTCACTATATATCCACAAAGATATCTATATCCATCTTCATCCTCTTTCGCTAATACGACAACTTCCTCTATCCCTGCCTGTTTTCTAATTATGTTTTCTATCTCTCCGAGCTCTACTCTATATCCCCTGATTTTTACCTGGTTATCTGCTCTTCCTAAGAATTCTATATTTCCATCGGGTAGCCATCTTGCTAAATCTCCAGTTCTATACATCCTTGTCTCTTTTCCAAAGGGATTGTCAACAAATTTTTCCTTCGTCAGCTCATTTCTATTTAAGTATCCCCTTGCTACTCCATCACCCGCAACATATAGTTCCCCCGGGATCTTTATTGGTTTTAGATTCATGCCTTTGTCAACTATGTATACCTTGGAATTATTAATCGGCTTTCCTATTGGGATATTTCTTTCATATTTCTTGTCAATTAAGAAAGTGGTAGAAAATGTAGTATTTTCAGTTGGTCCATAGCCATTAACTATCCTAATTCCTTCGCAACTATCCATCACCTTGTTTATTGCAGTAGGATTTAATACATCTCCCCCTACTAACAAGTATTTCAAGGTTCTAAAAATCCTAGGATCGTAATTTGCTAACTCATTAAATAGGGGCGCCGTTAACCATATGGTAGTTATCCCCTTTAATTCTATTATTTCACCAAGCTTATCTGAATCTAAGATGACATCTTCATCTACAAGATGCAATTCTAGGCCATTTAGTAGTGCTCCCCATATTTCAAAGGTTGATGCGTCGAAGGCAATTGAACCTGTTTGTAGTATCTTGTCATTTTCATTAAATTCTATATAGTTTGTGTTGTTAATCAGTCTAATAACATTTCTATGTTCTACCATTACTCCCTTTGGCAAGCCTGTAGTCCCTGAAGTGTACATTATGTAGGCTAGACTATTGTGGTTGTTATTGTTTATTAAATTAGTGGACTCTTCATTTTCAACTTCTAGACTGTTTATATTTAAAATATCTACTCCAAATTCATATTTCCCAGATGTATTAGTATTTGTGAGTAGAAGCTTTGCATTGCTATCCTGTAGCATAAATTCAATTCTTTCCCTCGGATATTCAGGAGGTATTGGCAAGTAGACAGCTCCAGCCTTTAAAATCCCAATAATACCTATTATCATTTCTACAGATTTATCTGCAATCAAGCCTACTATGTCCTGATTCGTTATACCTCTCCTTACCATTACTCTTGCTAATTTATTTGCTTTTTCATTTAATTCTGAATATGTCAGTTCCTTATTAGATGACACAACTGCAGTATTTTGGTGAGCATTAATGACTTGTTCTTCAAACAATTCATTGATAGTTCTATTTCTTGGATACTCTACATCGGTATGATTAAAATCGTATAAAATTTCTCTTTTTTCTTCTTGATTTAATAGCTCAATATCATCTATTCTTTCTTTTTCTTTCCTTGCTATCTGATCAATTACTCTGATATAGTGTTTTATCATATTTCTAACTGTATCACTATTGAAGATAGTGCTTTTATACTCTATATCACATAGAAGCTTATTTTCTTTTTCCCTTGCACTAAGGGTAATATCAAATTTTGCCCTATTACTTTTTATTTTATATGGGCTTACCTCTAGATTTGTTAATTTTATATCCTTAAAATCTACGTTTTGTAAAACTAACATTACATCGAATAGTGGATTTCTACTTAAACTCCTTTTTGCTCCTACCTCTTCTATTAGCTCCTCATAGAGATATTCCTGATTTTCGTATGCGCCTAGAAGCTTGTGCTTTGTTTCCCTTAGGTACTCTTCTATAGTTTTTTCTCCCTTTGGATAGTTTCTTATTGCTAGGGTGTTTACAAACATTCCCCCTACCCTTTCCACCTGAGAATGTCTTCTTCCTGCTACAGCCGTTCCTACTACTATATCCTCCTGATCGCTGTATTTTGACATTAGTATACTATAGCCTGCCATTAGTCCCATGAAGAGGGTTCCACCAATATCTGACATTCTTTCCTTTAGCTTATTCATTATCTTTTCTTCTATTTCAAAGCCTATTGTTTCTCCTTTATTATCCTCTATGCTTCCTCTAGTTCCATCCATAGGCAGCTCAAGTACCGGTATTTCTCCTTCGTATTCCTTCTTCCAGTACTCTTTTTGTTTATCCCATATACCGATTTCTCTTTGCTGCTTTTCCCAGTTAGCATATTCCTTATATTGTACAGGCTCTATCTTTAGGTCCTTTCCTTCATAGGCCCTTACGAAATCCTCTGCCAGTACCGACATGGTTGTTCCATCGCTTATTATGTGGTGCATATCCAGCATCAGTATATGGCTGTCCTTTGTTTCTATTATTCCGCCCCTTACAAGTGGTGCCTTTTCTAGGTTAAATGGTCTCATCCAGTCTTTTATTGTTTTCTCTATTCCTTCTCTATCTTTTACCTTAGTTTGTTTTAAGTTTAGATTTACATTGCTATGTATTTTCTGAACTATCTCTTCACCTTCTAAATGGAAGCTAGTTCGTAATCCTTCATACTTTTCTATTAACTTTCCTATTGCCTCTTTTATTTTAGTCTTGTCTACCTTACCCTTGAGCTCTAATGTTAAAGGCATGTTATATACTATGCTATTCCTATCCATCATTTGAATTGCATATATCCTTCTTTGGGCTGAGCTTACTGGATAACTATCCTGTTTCCCTAGCGGTAACAGCTCTTCATAATCCTTAATAGCCCTTCCTTTTACCCTCTCCGATAGCTCCCTTATGTTTTGGCATTCAAATATGTCTCTAACCGTAATCTCTGTTTCAAGTTCCCGTTGTATTCTTCCACTTAGGATAGTTGCCTTTAAGGAATGTCCTCCTAGTTCAAAGAAGTTATCATTTATTCCTATTTCTTCTACGCCCAGGATATCTATCCATATTTCTACTAGTTTTTCTTCTATTTTATTTCTTGGTGCTTCATATTCCTTAGCTCTTGACATTGTTACTTCAATGTTCAAAAGGGCTTTTCTATCGATTTTCCCGTTACCCGTAAGGGGAATCTCATCTATTTCTATTATTACTCCTGGTACCATATATTCTGGCAGTTCCTTTTTAGCTCCATCGCGTATTTCTTCTATTTTTGTTTCTTCTTCCTTTACTATGTATCCACAGAGATATTTGTCTCCATCTTTATCTTCTCTGGCTAATACTACGACTTCCTTTACACCTGCTTGCTTTCTTATTGTGTTTTCTATCTCACCTAGTTCTATTCTATATCCTCTTATTTTTACTTGATTATCTATTCTTCCCATGTGCTCTATTTCTTCATTTTCTAGTAATCTTCCTAAGTCTCCGGATCTATAGATTCTTTCATCTTTTTTGTAGGGGTTCGTTACAAATTTTTCTTCTGTCAACTTTTCTCTGTTTAGGTATCCCCTCGCTACTCCCTCTCCCCCTACACATATTTCTCCAGGTACTCCTATCGGTAATAGCTTTAGGTTTTTGTCCATTATGTATGTCTTTAGGCTTGGTATGGCCTTTCCTATGTTGCTCAAGCTGCTTTCAAGGTCTTCTTCTTTTAATTTTTTAAATGTTACATGGACTGTTGTTTCTGTTATTCCATACATGTTTATTAGCTCTATTTTGGGGTATCTCTTCTTCCATATTTTAAGCCTTTCAGGATTTAATGCCTCGCCTCCAAATATTATGTATCTTAGATTTCGTTCTCTTTTTTCTCCCTTTGTTTCTTCATTTATTAGATTATAAAATGCCGATGGAGTCTGATTTAAAACTGTTATTTCTTCTTTTTCTATTACTTCGAGGAACTTTCTAGTATCCTTTGTTATGTATTTTGGTATTACTACTAATTTCCCTCCATATAGTAATGATCCATACATTTCCCATACCGAAAAATCGAATGTATAGGAGTGGAACATTGACCATGCGTCTTTACTATTGAAGTCGAATAAGTATTTATTGTTTGCCATTAAGCCTATTACATTTCTGTGCTCTATCATAACACCCTTTGGTTTTCCCGTTGAACCTGAGGTGTATATTATGTAGGCTAAATCCATCGCCTTATTAATCTTTTCTAGATTACTTCCATTGATTTCCGTTAGCTGCTGCTCATCCATGTTTAATGTCTCAATGTGTGTATCTATCTTATCTATTAGGTCCTTATTAGTTACTACTATCTGGGCTTTACTATCCTTAAGTATATAGGCTATTCTATCCTCTGGCTGATATGGGTCTAGAGGTAGGTATGAACCACCGGATTTAAGTATAGCCATTATACCCACTATCATTTCTAGTGAAGGTTCTAGCATTATTCCTACTA
>JMSU01000205.1_pt1 | contig 21173 bp, 28 predicted proteins | sample 179011 | NCBI WGS metagenome assembly JMSU01 (sample SAMN02769580, study PRJNA246767) | bioreactor metagenome | isolation source: Culture-1 Bioreactor ArsB derived from microbial biomass from the upper 2 cm... | place: Germany: Bremen | collected day 87 after inoculation
GAGTAATCACGGAGAAGAAAAAGGAGGACTTTATAAAATGTCAGATCGTTTTAGAGCCCATGCTGTTTGTCAAAAGATTGTAGGACTATTTGGACAACAAGCACTTACTGCCTTTGCAGCACAAGTGCTGGAAGTATATGAGGCTCAATTTGCAATTGCAAAGAATTTTGATGATGAGTTAGAAGAATAGATATAGTTTATGAAAAACCTCTTGAAACCCAGATTTTACATAGGTAATCTGGGTTTCAAGAGGTTTTACTTTTTAAAATATTAAATTATTTCATTCCAAACTAGAACCATTTTAAGCACCAAATCATATATATAATATAGTAAGCCCACTTAAGGAGGTCATTATATGGCGGAAAAGCTTGAAAAGAACTCATCTAAAATCGAGCAGCAAGGCGAATATTATATGAGATCCGATATAATTGACCAAAGTAACATAATTAGTCAGTCCAATATGGCACTTTCTGTATATTCAGTAATAACTCAATCCTACTCCTCCGTCAAGATTATTCACACAGGTGTAGATGAGAGAGAGGAAGAAGAAAATGAGTGATAGCTGGATAACCATAAAATGCAATAGCAAGAGAAAAAAACATCATCAGAAATTAGAATAGAGAAAAGTGGTAAAGTCTTTTTTGATGGAGAATTATTCGATGAAAGCAATCCAAAATTCAAAAATTATCATATTGACATAGAAAAGCATGGGAAGGTAAATACAGGAGAAGATACACGACAAATGATTGAGAGCCAAAAGAAAAGTAAAAAAGGTGATACCGTTGTTCTAAAGGATATTAAAGATAAAGAAAAAGCAGAGACAACAATAGTTAAATATTGACTTGATATTATGCTTATTATAAAAAATGATCTAGAACTTTGAGCTTGTAATCGGTTAATCATTTTGCTCTTTGAAGGAGGAACTAAACATGTATAAAGGTACTAAAAAAAACGATAGGACTCAAGCTAAAGCTACTACGGTTTTAACCTTAGGAGATTATACAATACAATTCCATAAAGGAAATAAAAAAAAGAATCCCTACGAATTGATTGAAAAAATATATAAATTAAGCAGGGATAACACAAGTAACACCTATGAAAAAAATAGAGACTTGAATGCAATAGTTAGGGAATATATGGAGTGATATTTATGAAGCCTGTCAAAATATCTAAAATACAAAATCTATGTAGCCAGGGGAACATTGCAAAGTCGGGTAAGGCGAGTTTGACCCAGTATAATCACATGGTTTTTATCGGGCTTGAAAAACTAAATAGTAACTCTCAAGATTCAGAGCCTATTCCAATATACATAAGAATTAGTAAAGACGGAGAGTTAGAGATAATTGGGCTAAACGAAGGTATAACAGATAATGACGGAAGTATAAGCATACACTCTGACAAAAAGGTTACACGTAGCAAGAGATAATTAACCTTGAAAGGAGCTTGCTAGATGGAATCTAATCACAAGGGGGGAAAAACTGAAAACCCAACTTATAACTTTCTCACAAATTTAAATAATCAATCTAATCTAGTTAATGTTAATAATGTTTCAAACGAGCAGATTAATTCAGTATTCTTATTAGTATCACCCTATTGCATTAACAGGTTTAATCAAGAAGGATTAGATATCGAAATAAATATTGATGAAAAAGGAATTATCACAATTAATAATAAAGAATATAAAACTATTGAAATTAAACCAGGTGTTAAAGTATTTGGCGTTATAAAGAGATGACAGGAGAGAGAGGTATGAAGTGTTCTATTTGCAAGGATAAAGAAGTTATAAAGATATATAAACAGGATAAAGTAAAATTTCAGTGCAAAAAAGGCCACATTTGGTATGAGGAGTATCAAGACAATGGAGGCACTTATAGAAGACCCTATTCATACAATATACAGCTGGAGGATATTTTATTTCCCAGTGAAAAGATTATTTACCGAAAGCTGTTAGAAGATATAGAAAAAAACAATAGTTTCTATAATGATGCTGAACCTATTTCTAAGGCAAAGTCATTTATGGAAAATTGCAATATCACTGAAGATGAAATGATAAATTTATTTAGAAAAATCTCTGACTTTGAGGAAAACAAAGATAGCTGAGGCAATTGGATAATAAATGAGAGATAGCTCTAGGGATTTTTCGTAACTTATATATAGTAGAAAATTTTGGTGGAAAGTAATTATGTAATTTGCTCAGCTACATTTAAAAGGGTGATATGATGAGGGATGAACATTATTTAATAGCATTTGAGTCAATAAATCATGCTAACTATCTAGAAAGTGAACTAAGAAAATATGGTCATAGAGTAGATATCGTACAAACACCTGAATACTTAACCAATGATTACTATCTAGCATTGAAAGTCAATAGAGAAGCTCTAGAAGCTGCATATGACAAAATTATAGAGATTAACCTTGAGAGATTTAGAATATATAAACACTTTATTAGAAATGGTAAAAAAACATATAGGGTTGTAATGAAAAATGATGATCATGACAAGGGATTTTTAGATATGTTTTTTGATCAAGAAAATATGGGGAATCAAGTAAATGATAGAAAACAAAAGTTGATAGAAGCAATAGATATGATCGATGCAGAAGAAATAAGCAAAAAGGAAAACGAGAAGGATATTGTTACCCTGACAAAAGATACGCAGAATAAAAGCAATCTCAAAGGTGAAGGGAATACCAAGGAAAATAAAGCGGTAAATAACTTAATAACTAATAATAGTAAGAATAAAAGAGAAGATAGAAAGAAACTAGATCCAATTGAGTTAATTGAAAGGCTATATAAATTGAGACAAAAGAAGAATAGAATTAATTGAGAAAATGAAGTAGCTATATGAGATATAGCCTAAAGACCTTATAAAGGGATGATAAAATGGAAAATGGAAAAAACTACTTGATTGTATTTGACTCTCAAAATCAAGCGTTTTTTTTAGAAAGTCTATTAAAAAGAAAAAACTTTGATGTAGATTACATTCAGGCACCTAAGTATTTGGCAGCTAGCTGTAGCGCATCTTTAAAGATGGATAGATATGCTTTAAAGTTTGCCTGTGAAATGATCAATACGTTTAACTTGAAAATTTATAGAGTCTATAACTGCTCTAAGGAAAAAGGAAAAATGATTTATAGAGTTGTCAAAACAAGAGCCTAGAATAAAGAAAAACAGTCAATATACGACAAAGTTTTGAAAAGGATAAGACTTTCATTATTGACAAAGAACTCCTTTCAAAATTAATTAAATGTTGTTTAGTAATTGTATCACATTTTTCTTGTTTTAAAATATGATAGTAGTGCAAAGGGGGAAGTTACATGAGTAGTACAGATAATAATATAAATAATATGGAAGATATAATAGTGAATAATATAATTTTGGATTCAGATGTTGGTGAACACGATATTGAAATTAGCCCAATGGAGGAAGAAGATTTAACTTGTTCTTTTGAAGGTGCAGACTGCTGTTTTGACATCACTCAAGATATTGTCTTCGGTAAATGCCAGGATAATGAAGAAAAGACAGTTGGCCCAGTTAGATTAAAATGTCAAGCTAGATTATTAAAAATAAATGTTCTGCTCAAGAAGGTTTGTAGAGGCAGAAAAGTTTCGATTGGCGTACTTGTATGTGAAGGTAGAAAGACTAAAGGATTTAAAGGAACTGAAATCGTAGTACCTGGTAAACCGGGCACCGGTTGTACTAATATAAGAGTTACTAATTTCTGCTTTGTACTTCCTGAAGAGAGTATTTGTGATAGGAGAAAAGTTGAAGTGAAGGTAATAGCTCACTATACAGACTTAAATCCACTTTTCGATTGCTCTTGCTAGATTAATAATATAGAGTTCCTAGTAAAACTTAATTTGTACATATATAAATACTCAGTGTTTCTAGGCGATTTGGATGTGTATAAATTAATAGTTTTACTGGAATCTCTATAAGAGTATAGGGAGTTAGCTTAGAAACAACTAACCCTCTATACTCTTATCAAAACCAATAAATGAAATCTTCGGTTTAAAGTTTCCAAAAACCCAATCAACATTGAAATGGTTTAAATCATGGTTGTAATTTGAAAAAAACTTGTATCTAATAAAATCATGTTCGTAGCTTTTTGGGTCAATAAAAGTCTCACTCCATGAAATTCCATTATCAATAGAATAGCGACTATACAATTTGTCTAACTGAACCCACATAATCCATAATTTATTGCCTGTTTTGATAATCGATGGATATGAGGTATTAGAGGGCTCAGATAGGCTTGTGATTTTAGAACCTGTAAAACTGCCATTACTGAAGAATCCGCTAGTATATCTAATAGTTAAACTATCAGCCATAAACTCAGACCACGACAAATGAAAGGTATTAGTATTGTCCTGAAGTACTGAGAGATACATTTTTCTATTTGAAGTATTAGTAAGCTGAGTTGGTAAAGCCCATGTCCTGTTATTTGCATTAAAAGTGCTAGAAAAGATTTCTTCATTTTTTAAATAAAAGACAGTGGGAGTTTTGGTTGAAAAAGTAACGACAAATGGAGGGACAAAGGGGTGGGCAGAAATAAAATCTACACCAAACTCATACCACACTTTACCATCAAAATAATGACTAAATAGTGTCCATGATTCTCCACTGACCATATCCTGAAAGAAGTATATTATATATACAGTAGAATCTAGTTTTTTAATATATGGGTACATTAGGCTATATTTTTCACTATCGTAAGAAAATAAATTTTTTTCTTTAATAACATTATTGTTATCAGAATAGAAATATAGTACATCACCGTCTTCAGGGGTTGCAATCCCATAAACTTTATTAGAATCATCTATTTTAATGTTAAATAGATATTCGTCAACATTACCTAGTAGTTTTTTTGGAGTATTCCAGCCAGTTTTGATGTTAAACTCTCTTAGAAAAAGATTATTATCGGATGAGTAAAAGTTTAATATATCTCTATTTGATTTTCTAATAATGCTATGTAGAGCATTAATAAATGCCATAAGTCCTTCACCTCAATAGAACTGTTTAAGTTTTATTAAAAATATATGCTTAAATACAGAATATATAACAAGATTTATCACAAGGAATGCTTAGAAAACATATATTAGAGTAGGGGATAGGATAAGCACAAAAAAAAGCACCATAATACGATTAAAACATATACTGTTAACAGGAAGACATAGAAAAGTTTTCAGAATGTTAGTATTCATAAAAAGGGAGGTAAGTATTCTATGCATCATGATCATGATGATTGCTGCAAGGGGAAAGTAAAATGTAAAAGACCTATAAGACCAAGAGACATTAAAACTGAATGTATCTTTGTCGAAAGAGTATTTGATTCAAGGATTTTTAAAACTCAGGAAGTTGTTGACTGCTGCCCGTGCCCTATTACTATAGATAGAGATATAGTAGAAATAATTGAAGATACAGTTAAGGTTGAGTGTAGAGTAGTAAAGTTTAATCCAACTATTGAAATGCTAAAAATAAATGGACAGATAATAGACCCATGTGACCATGAAAACATTGTTCAAGGGCCAGGTGGAATGGAGCAGATTAACTTAAGACAATTAGATATAGACTTTAAGGATTGTATTGAAAGAGGTAAAGGTATCAAGGTAAGTGTTAGACAAAAATTATGTGTTGAGTGTAAAGTAAAAGTAACAGTTACAGGTGAAGGAATTATGCTTGATGATTGTGGCTGCCCAGTAAAAGTTAAATTTACTGGTAGTGACATTATTGAATGCGGCTTTGAAAATATAAGAGCTAGATTCAATGATATGTGTATGCCAAACAATAACGCTGTATTCCCAGTTCTTATAGGGGATGCTTGCGCTGCTAACTGTTTATTCGATTTAGACATGGCAGAATTAGTCGACCACTGTGATTCATGCGGTTCAGACAAAATCAAACTCTTTGGAGAATTAATTTTCTGTATAAAATGTGAAAAGAAAATAAAATTCCCAGTTGAACTGTGTGTACTTACTACTGGTTTCTGTAGTGAGCCAGAAGTAGACTTTACAAGGTGTGGGCAAGATGATTTTCCAGACCTATTCCCAGTGTTATACCCTGTAGAAGGGCATCCACATCTCTTTGTAGATGAAGAAGAAGTAGAAATTATTGAAGAACCCTATGAAGAATCCTTCGAGGAGTCTTTTGAAGAATTTATAGAACTTGAATAGTTAATGAAAGCCAGACGCAAAAAGGCAACTGATTAATGTTATGGAAATAGTACAGAATAAAGGATTCAAATATCTCCTTTATTCTGTTTTTTTAACTCTGTAAAATTCAGCATAAGTAATACAAAAAATAGAAGGCTGGGGATTAGCAGCCTTCTATTTTAATCACTAGTTAAAAAATCTTTCATTCTTGTAAAAAAGGATTTTTTTGTAGAATCCTTTACTTCATCATGCTGGCTTTCATTAACAATATCATTATCAACTTTTTCTGAATCTTCAATTTCTACGGGTACAATGCATCGATCTTCTAAACTTTCATTGTTAGATATATTTATATCTTCTGCTTCTTTGTCTTGTTGAAATTCAGTATCTATACAAGATGCGGGTTCCATTACTTCAGCTTCATTATTGCCTTTCTCATTCTCAGTGGTCAAGTCTTTTTCATCTTCATAGAAAATATCATTTTCCATTTTATCTACTTCGTCTTCAGAGAAGGTTTCATCAACTAGATCGGATATTTCATCATCACCGCCATACCAAGTTTTATCTATATCATTATTGAGTTCATTGATTTTAGTATCTTCTTGGGCCAAGAAATCATCATCTAATCCTAAAATGAAAGCTTCATTATTTCTATTGACCCCAAAGGTAACTAATGCTTTAGAGAAACTTTTGTCCTTATAATGAGATCCTAAATACTTAACATTAAATATCTCATTTGATTCAAATAATGCTCTTTCAGTCCAGCCGTTAGCTTGGTTAGTAGGACATAGATGATATAGTTTGCTATTTGTTTTCCAAGAAATCCATAGGCTGACATCGACTTCAAATAAGTGGTAATCAGTACTTGCCATATCCCCTAAGCTAATTTGATCATCTAGCTGAAGAGATCCTATCATATTATTAAAATCATTAAAATGTTGACCAAGATATTTAACAGAATTGTTTTCTTTGAAAATAAAATGGACTTTATCCATTGAGTCAATTAGGAAGTTTAGTATCTTGGTACTTTCATTTTCAAACTTAAGATTCACCGCAGATGACCATCTATTTTTTTTGTTATTAAAGGCTTTAACATATATTTTGCCTCTATTTTTAGTATTAGCATTAAACTTATATAAAAATAGGATATCTCCATATCTATTATAGTCAATGAAGTAAGGTTTTATATTTTTAGATATCATAACAGGTGCTAGATAGTTGTATTTCCACTGATTACAAAGCGAGTATATATGGAAAACCTTATAGGGTTTATTCTCAGCAGGATTTCTAAAAGCATAGAATATATGGATGGAACTGTTTATATTTAGTATATTGACAAAATCTATATCAGATTTAGAATTTGTTTTCTTAAATTGTTTTTCTTTTCCAACTGTTGTTAGAATAGTTAAAATAAATTAGTTCATTATTGTTTTTTACGCATACTAGGTCAATGTTACCAGCCGTGTCTATAGCAGCATCATATGTTTTAATATTGTCTATAAGCTTTATTTTTTTTTTAGGAATATTATTAGAGATTATGGTATAGAAGATTGAGCTATTTGAAATATAGAAGTTCCATATTTGTCCATTGTTTTTATGAACAAAAACTTGAGAATGAAAATCGTAAAAATTCATATCTATCCCCTCATAAAACTAAATAAAGATTAGTAATATATATATGTCTGTTTTTCATTTTCCAGAATAAGTATTATAAAAGTTCATTGATGTTTAGCTAAAGCAAAAGAATCTCATTTAAGCCACCGACAACTATTCCTGATTTTTTCAACCTTTGAATTCAAATCATGATGTTTGTTTTCCAGTTCTTGTAATAAATCCTTGAGTTCTTCCTTTTGTTCCTTGAGGTTGTCAATTTCATCATATAAATCGTACAATCTATATATAAATTCATCTTTACTTAGATTATTGAAGCTACATAGATCCAGATCATCGTTCTGAGATATCGTCTCTTCTGTAGATAGAAGATTAGATTTTATCTCTTCATTTTCTATTTGCGGTTTAATGGAATCTAAATATTTTTCCAAACTTGAATTTGCACTTTTTTTACCCTTTGGTAAAACAGTTTTAGCGGTTTCCTTATGGAGATCTTCGTTCAGCAGTGTTGAAATACTAACCTCGTTGTATAGATCATCAAGTCCTATAATAAAACTTTCCTCTTCACAATAACCAAAGGTCAAAGGAACTTTGACTATATCAATGGATTTATAGCTGCTACCTAAATATGTAATAGGCTTTAAGGGACAAGTTACTCCGTTTTTAATGTTTTTTATACTGCTCCATAAATCTTTATCCAATTCTGTTTCTGTATAGTAGAACTGATTATTTTGTTTCCATAGTAACTTAATATAACTATTACATTGCATTAAGACAGGATTTGTAAAATTTGATACTTTCGTAGGAAAAGTCTTTGGTTTTTTCCATCCTGAGGCTAATGTAGAAGTGACCTTCTTCCTTAAATAATTAACCTTTATATTTTTATTATATAGATATGACCATACAACGTGTATGTAATCCCTAGTGTCGCACAAAATGTTCATGTTGATAGTATTGTTTGCCTTACCGTTTAGCTTTGCTGCAAGACTCCACTTAGAATGATTTGTATTAAATATCCTGTAAAAAAGTATAGACTTACCATCCCTGAGAGATCTATAAATCAGATGGATATTTCCATTGGTATCAACATCCGCCTTATATGGATATAGATATTCGTCAAAATACATGTCACCAATCTCATAACTTTTCCATGAATTTTTACTGATTGAAAGGTGAAAGATTCTCCACACATCATTTTTTGAACTTTCAAGTTTGAGGAAAATAATGTTTAGACTGTCCTTACTAGAATATACTTTTAAATCTCTTAGCTTAGATGGTTGCGATACTAAATTGGTAATGAATCTTTTTCGCCATTTTTTTTCTTTATAAAAAAAGTGGATCAATTTGTCCGAGGTTTCTAAACAAACAATATGAATAATACCTGAACTATCTACACAAACAGAAAAGTCTCTTATATTAGAGTAAAATTTCTTTCTCACACTTTTACTACCTTTTTCTAAGATCTCTAAATAGAGTATGCTGTTCATTAAGTAAAAGTAATAAAACACAGAGTTATGCTGAACGAGATATTCATTTTTCTTCATAATTGACATGTTAACACCACCTTAATGATTCCTATGTATTATATATATTCATAAATAAGGGTCTATATCAAAAAAATCATAAAATTTTGATAGTGGTGACTCATTTTAAAAAAAAATTTAATTTTATTGTATATAGAGCTAGGAACAAAATTTTAAAAACCGCATAATATGTAGTGCAAGAAGACAAGGGAGATGCCTTTAATAAAAACCCTTGAAGACTTGATAATTAATCAAGATATATAATAGAGGAGGAATATGATTAATGTCATGCTATATTAAGAATTCAAAGGATTACGATAGAGATTATAGAAAAGATTGTGGTTGCGGTAGAAAAAAAGATTGTGACTGGGATAGAAAAAAAGTACCTTGTGACTGCGGAAAAGAAATAGATTGTGCTAAATGCGAACCACTTAGCCCGTGTCCTAAGAAAATATTATTAGAATGTGGAACAACTGGTGGTATGATGATGTTCACTGCTACTGGTCAAACATTTACTGCAGCTAATGTAACTGTTGATACTTCATGCTTCTGTAAGCCTGAAATAAAGCTTCAGTTTTCAAGTCAGGTTAATGCTGTGTTAGACCCTACAGCAGGATTATTAAATGGAACTACTGTTGTTCAAACGCAAGCAGATGCAGAAGTAGTACTTCTTTATGAATTAGTTTGCAGACGTAATGGTGGAAGTGAAATAACAATAGGAAGCTGGACATTTAGAAGATTTTTAACAGGAGGTTCAATTACATCGGCTGCTGCTGAGGTTACTGCATTTGAAGCACAGGATTTAACTACTTCCGATACATTCAGTTTTGACAAGTGCATATGCTCATCACCTTGTCCAGGATGTGTTGACTACTTTGTTAGAGTAACTGCTACAACAATAAGTACTGCTGGAACAAATGGAACTAATAACGCTAGTGCAACTGTTTCTATGGGTCAACTTGCAGCAAAAATTCAAGAATGCTAATTATAGACTTTTAAAGATTTTTTAACCTTCACTTATGTGAAGGTTTCTTTTTTGGAGATCATTTCCCAAAGAGAAATCTGAACAAAAAGAAAGAGCTTCATGCCCCTGCGTTTTATTGAACACAACTTAGCTTCCTGCATAATATGTAGTGCAAGAATATAGGGACAAATTCTATAGTTTTATCATCTGAAATCTTACTTGATATGAAAGATGATAAAGAATATATAGCATTCTCATAAATTAAAACGAAACAGTAGAAAGGAGAGATATTTTAATGGATGAATATAGGAAGAAAGGTAAAAAGGATTGTGACTGTGGAAAGGAAATAGACTACGCAAAATGTGTACCTCTCAGTCCTTGCCCCAAGAAAATATTATTAGAATGTGGAACTACAGGTGGAACAATGACCTTTACAGCAGCTGACCAAACATTTGATGCAGCTAGTGTTACTGTAGACACATCATGTTTCTGTAAACCTATAACTGATCTTCAGTTTTCTAGCCAGGTCAATGCAGTATTAAATCCCACAGTTAGTCTAGGAGAAACAATCGACGCAGAAGTTGTACTTCGCTATGATTTGATTTGTAGACGTGATGGGGGGAGTGAGGTAACAATAGGGTGTTGGATGTTTAGAAGATTTTTAACAGTTGCTATCACTAGTACGGGCGCAAATCAATCTTTGGAGACTATTGATACTTTCAGTTTTAACAAATGTATATGTCCAACGTCTTGTCAAGGATGTATTGATTACTTTGTTAGAGTGACTGCAACAACAGTTAGTGTAGGCGTTAATGTCTCTAATACTGCTAGCGCAACTGTTTCTATGGGTCAGCTTGTAGCGAAAGTTCAAGAGTGTTAAATGTAAATTGGATAATTATTTTAGACCTTCGCTTATGTGGAGGTTTCTCTTTTGAGATTATTTTTCGGAGAAAAATCTGACAAAAACGAAGGGACTCGATGTGCTCGAGTTTTTATTAACATAAATTGAGTTCAAGCATAATATGTAGTGCAAGTGATATCGGACAATTCTATTAAAAGTTATGTGAAGATGCATTTAAAGTTTTTTTGAAATCAAAAGGAGGATAAAATATGTCAAGCTATTTAAAAAGAAAAGATGATAGAGATGGTGACAAAAAAATGTCCTGTGATTGCAAAACAAATGGGAACTGTGAGAAGAATATAAAGCCAGTACCTAAGCCACTATTACTGTTCTGTGGCCAAGGTGGTATGATTGAGTTTACAAGTCCCGATGATCAACCAGCAAATATTGGATCTGTTACAGTGGACACAAGAGATTTATGCAAACCAATAGTCAAAATAAAGTTTTCCAGTATTGTCGATTTATTAGGCACAAACCTGGACCCAGAAGCTTTATTAACCTTCAGACTATTTAGGGTACATGATGGTGGAGTACCATTTCCGCTAAACAGTTGGGTATATGAAGCATCTCAGCTAAACGATATATCGGAACCATTAAGATTTACCACTTCATTTGCCTTTATATTCTGTGACTGTTCAAAGTGTTCTAGGTTGTATGATTATTTTGTTGAGGTGTCAATAGATAATCTGGTTAATGCTACTGTGGGGGTTAGCGACGTCGAGATTCAGGCATTAGCTCAGTGATAATAGTGTATAGATGTTATTTGCTAAAATTAATAGAAAGTCAATAAAGGAGGAATTAACTTTATGTCAGCTTTAAAAAAGAAGTCTGATGGTGACAATAGAAAAAACTGCGATGCAAAACCGATTTTTTTGTCCTGTGGCAAAGGTATAAGTACTACCTTTTTAGGTTTTACGACTTCAAGTTTGTTTCCTTTACCTCCTTCAACTAGGATTGCAGAGGTTACAGTTGATGCAAGGGGAATAGAGAAACCAGTGGTGGAAATTGAGTTTTCAAGCATCGTCAGTCTATTAACAATTAATGACGATGAAAAAGCATCACTAGGCTTTTTCCTATTTAGATCCTGTGATGATGATAAGCCAGTAGTAGTAAATAGTTGGCCATATGAAGCCTTTCTAATAGAGAATGTTAACAATACAACAAAATTGTCGACTTCCTTCGCCTTTAACTTCTGTGAATGCTTAAATACTTCAGGTTGTTTTAAATACTTTGTGGTAGTATTTGCAGGTGATCTTACTAGGGCCAGCATAGGGGTTAACAATGTTCAAATTGCCGCATTGGTGGGAGAATCGGGATGCTAATGTTTTTTACTTTATCTATATAGATTTATGACTCTAAAGCCTTATTTTTAAGGTCTCGCTTTTAGCTATTAGATGTCGGTAAATATATATAAGTTATGAAAAATCTATTACATTTCGAAGATTCAACATCCTAAAAATGTTAGGTATAAAATCTCTAAGATGTAGATTTGTAAGCGGGTTCTATATATAGAGATTCCAATCAAAACTTTAATTTATACACATCAAAAATCCCCAGAAGCATCGGATGTTTTGACATGTATAAATTAAGATTTACCTGGAACTCTCTATAGTTAAATATTTAATAAAGGAGGAATTTGTTTCATGTCAAGTTGTATTAAACAAACCCAATTATTCTGTGGGCGAGGTGAAAACGGCATCTTTGTAGACCCAGATAATTCAACGGCAAAATTAGGTAGGGTATTCATTGATGCAAGGAATATATCTAAACCAACGTTTTCCATAGAGTTCTCCTGTATAGTTGGCTTTTTAGCTACAGATAACGGCTTAACTCCGGATGCATTCGGGGCAGAGGGAAAATTAAGGTTTGAGTTATTTAGAGTGGGTAAGGATAAACTTCCAGCGTCATTAAAAACTTGGAGTTATGAGGTATCTAGAATTGAAAACTCATTTGAAGGTATGAGATTTACTGACTCATTCAACTTCAATTTCTGTGACTCTTTGCATTGTAGTGGATGTTATGAATACTTTGTAGAGGTCTCTGTAGAGGACCTTGTTACTGCTAATATAATAGTAAACAATGTTCACATTACAGCACTGGCATAGGTCGAATAGGAACCTAAATAAGTATCGGCGATACTTATAAATGAAATATTGATTTGAGGGAGGGAAATTTTATGGTAGACAAAATAAAAAGAAAAGATGATTTCCATAAGGACTGTTGTAATAAATCCTCTTGTGGTTGTGAAAAAACAAAGTTAGCAACACATAAGCCACTTCGAATATTCTGTGGTCAAGGTGGAAGTGCTCAATTTGCAACTTTAAATGCTACTCCAGCCCCTATTGGTTTCGTTACGGTTGATGCAAAGGAGTTGTGTAGAGCCCTAGTGAAAATCAAGTTTTCTAGCATAATTAGCCTAGCAAGCTCAGCTCAAGATCCCGAAGCTAGGCTAATCTTCAATCTATTTAAAGTTTATGACAATGAACAACCAATACAGTTAGAGAGCTGGGTATATGAGAGTTTTCAAATAGAATCTCAATCATCAATTGTTGGATTGGATACTTCCTTTAGCTTTATATACTGTGATACTTTAAATACTTCTAGAATCTGTGATTATTTTGTAGAAGTATCCATAGACAACATAGCCCGTGCTGGAGTTTCAGTTGATAATGTCCAGATACAAGCAATAGCACAGTAATTGTAAGAAATTTGTAAAGGAGGAATATATTTTATGCCAACTTATTCAAAGAAATGTGATGGCAAGGGAGATTGCTGTGACGATGGGAAAAAGAATTGTAAAACAACACCAGTATTACTATCCTGTGGGCAAGGTATGAGTGCTGTATTCCCAGGTAATAACGAAAGTGAGCCTATAATTCCTAGTCCATCTACCGCTAGGTTAGGTCTGATCACAATTAATACAGCTGGTATATGTAAGCCGGTCGTTGAAATAGAGTTTTCAAGTATCGTTAGTTTAATAAATCCTAATAATAATTTTGGGAAAGCAGTCCTAAATTTCCAACTGTTTAGAAGCTGTACTGACGAGGATCCGATATTGGTAAATAGCTGGCTATATGAAGTGTTCAAAATTGAAGATGATAACAACGTCATAAGATTGTCATCATCCTTTAGTTTTGCGTTCTGTGAATGCTTAGATTGTCCTGAATGCTGTGATTACTTTGTAGAAGTATCCGTAGGGGGACTACAATTTATTGAAAGCATAACCATAGACAAGGTTTATATTGCTGCTTTGACAGGGGAATCCGGGGATTGCGATAAAGACGAGATCTGCACGAAATCGATGCCAAGATCTTTAGCAGATAACTCAGCATTGTTATCCTGTGGAGAAGGTATAAATGGCAGTTTTGTAAATGACAGCGTTCCCACAATTACTGTTGGTCAAGTTTTTGTCGATACAATGTATATATCAAAACCAATAGTTAGCATTGAGTTTTCAAGTATAGTTAATTATCTACAAACAGATGCAGGTGGAGCTACGCCTATTAACCAAAGTTTAGGTTCAGAAGGCAGTTTGAAATTTGAACTATTTAGAGTTTGTGATAATAGAAAGCCAGTATTATTAAATGAGTGGAAATATGGAACATATAGGTTTGGAAGATTTGATATCGATGAAATGAGACTTATTGATTCATTCAAATTTAACTACTGCGACGATTCAGCTTGCAGTGGATGCTGCAAATATTTTGTAGAAGTCACTATAACTGGATTGGTTACTGCTGTTATATTAGTTGATAATGTTCATATTACAGCACTGGTAGCATAGTTATTAAGTAAATCTTCAACCCAGATTATTCATAGAAAGTTTGAAAATGTGTAAGAAGTTTTGAAGCTGCTATTAATAATTTGGGTTGAATTACATAGATGTGTTCTTTTGCTCTATAAAGTTATGGGTTAATAACTGACCTAATGTAAGGTGATATCAAAGGTATTAGCAGTAGAAAATGGCTAGGTCCATTAAGATTATTTTCTTTTGAAGATTTCCTCGACATTTATTCCTTTAACATATTCAGGATAATAAATCTTTTCATAAAAAAGGCTCCAAATAGGATAAGAAGTAAGTCTTTCAAAATCTCCAAACTTTGAGCAGAGTCTATTTATAAAATCTAAGTTTTCCTCATCCCATTCAGTTATGCTCTCATTGAAGCCTCCAATTGCTTCAAAACAGCTTCTTTGGACTATGAAAATATAACCTATGGCATTACCTTTCCTTTTATATCTTCTAAAGAGAGTATTGTCTATAGTTTCGCTAGGAGACAGCCTGTGAAAAAGATCCGTAGAGCGCTGGTTTAAATGTATTAGATTGCCATAGGGAATAACGAGTGGGGATTGTTTAACTATATCAAGCCCTTTTTTTATACAATCAATATTGAAGGCTATATTAGAATCGGAGATAATAAATGTATCACCAGTTGCAGCTTTGGAAGCGTTATTTATGGCTAAAGATTTACTATAATCTTTTTTTGTATATGATCCAAAACAAATTTGGGCATTAGGCATTAAAGTTTCATATCTTTTCCTTATGCATATCCAGTTTTTATCGTTATAAAGGTTTGGCTTATGATTTATCAATATAGAAATATTGTTGTCCTTTATTATATCCATCACTTAGAATCCACCTTTGACTATAGTTTTGATGTATTATATTCTCAATTATTTTAAGAAGTGCATATTCTGGATAATATATAGGGATTTGAGTAGAAACTTTCATTTATACGTGGAGGTTTCTTTTTTGAACATAATTTAAGATCCCGCATAATATGTAGTGCAAGATATATAGGACAATTTTAAAAAGAATAACCTGTTGAGCTATAACTTAAATGCTCTTTAAGACAAGCGTTATATATTAAGCAGAAGCAAATAAGTGTTTTGAAATGTTCTTACGATGAGAGAAGAGGAACAAATTTAAATAGATGTATTTGTTGAAAGCTTGTATTATCCACTTACAAAAAATATCAGAAGGAGGATTTATTTATGTCAGTTAAAGTAAAAAGAAAAAAGGATTCTAAAAAGGACTATGATAGCAAAGTACCTTGTAACTGTAAAAAGGATATATGCGATGATAGCTGTAGAAAACTAGAGGAAAAACCACTATTTGTATTCTGTGGTCAAGGTGGTCAGGCACAGTTTTCAAGTCCTGATGATCCACCAGTCAATGTAGGGTCCGTTACAGTAGATGCAAGAGGTCTACAGAGACCAAAAGTTAAGATTAAATTTTCAAGTATTGTAAATTTAACAGGACCAGAGTTAGATGATCCACAGGCAGCATTAACATTTAGGTTGTTTAGAGCTTGCGATGAGGGGACAGCTATACCACTAAATAGCTGGGTATATGAAGCGTTTAATATAAATGATCAAGAAGATCTATTGCGATTTAATACTTCCTTTGCCTTTATATTCTGTGACCGCACAAATAATGGTAGGCTGTGTGACTATTTTGTGGAGGTATCGGTAAATAACTTGTCTAATGCTACCATATCCGTTGATAACGTTCAGATTCAAGCAATAGTTCAATAGAAAGAAATTAATAGAGGAGGAATTAACTTTATGCCAACTTCAATAAAGAAGTCCGATTGTGATAGTAAAAAAACTAAACCTGTATTTTTATTTTTTGGTCGAGGTCAGGATACCTCATTCACAGTGCCAGATGAAAATGTAAGTGAACCTTTAATCCCAAGACCAGATTCTGCTAGGATAGCTCAGGTTACGGTAGATACTAGGGGGATGGATAAACCGGTGATTGAAATAGAGTTCTCTAGTGTCGTTAATTTATTGGCTATAAGTGGCGACGCAAAGGGATCATTGAACTTTATATTGTTTAGGGCATGTAATAATGAAAAGCCAAGAGCAGTAAATAGTTGGCCCTACGAAGTCTTTGAAATAGAGGATAGTAATAGTGACATGAGATTATCTACTTCATTTGTTTTTAACTACTGTGAATGTCTAAATCGCTCTGGCTGCTGTGAATATTTTGTAAAAGTATTTCCAGGCGGTTTGGCAGAAGCAAACATAGTGATTAACAATATTCACATAGCTGCATTGGCATCTGAAACAGGATGTTAGCAAAAGTTGTAGGGTTTTATAACTCCAAACCTTAATTCTGGGACTTTGCTGATGAGATTTAACTGTAAGCTGTCAGCCAAATAAAATTTATATTAAATAAAGGAGGAATTAACTTTATGTCAAGTTCTATTAAAAAAGCTTGTGACTGTGGAAAAGATATAGACTCAGCTAAGTGTATATCAAAGGGTCCAATAGTTAAACCAACTAGGTTATTCTGTGGGCAAGGAGGAAACGGGGGATTTGTAAACCCCGATGATCCATCACCTATTATAGGGAAGGTTTTAGTTGATGCAAGTGATATATCTAAGCCAACCGTTAGTATAGAGTACTCTAGTATAGTTAGTTTTTTAGCAACAGATGACGGTATATCAGATATCAACGATGATGATGGTGCACAGGGTAGACTTAGATTTAGTTTGTTTAGATCCTGCAATAATAATCAACCTCAGCTACTAAATAATTGGATATATGAAGTGTTTCAGATAGAGGATTCAAATGAAGGGATAAGATTTATTGATTCATTTAGTTTCAACTTTTGTGATTTTTTACCTTGTCCTGGGTGTTGTGAATATTTTGTAGAAGTATCTATAGAAAACCTGCTTACGGCTGATATAGTAGTTAACAATGCTCACATGACAGCATTGGTGCAATAATGTTTCCGCAGTTTTCCAAAGTAGACAAAAATATTATAAGGAGGAATGTGTTTTATGACAGGTAAAATGAAAAGAGAGAATACTTTAAGTAAGAATTATGATAGAAAAATATCCTGTGACTGTGGAAAAGATATAGATTATGCAAAGTGCATAAAGCCAAAGGAAGTAGTCCATAAACCAGCGAAAATATTCTGTGGCCAAGGTGGAAGCGCATACTTCTCTAACATAGATTCACCTGCAGCAGGGGTAGGTCAAGTTACAGTAGATGCAAGGGATTTGTGTAAGCCTTTAATTAAGATTAAGTTCTCTAGCACTGTTACTTTAACAAGTACAGACCATCCATCAGAAGCTCGACTAATATTTAATTTATTAAGATCATGTGATAATGGAGAGCCGATATTACTAGATAGCTGGGTATATGAAACATTTGAGATAGAAGATAGTAATGATGCTACAGGACTGACTACATCCTTCAGCTTTATACTTTGTGATTGTTTAAACTGTTCTAGATTGTGTGATTATTTTGTGGAGGTGTCGGTAGATAGTTTGGATGATGCTGTCATATCCGTTGACAACGTTCAGCTTCAAGCAATAGCTCACGAGAAATTATTGTTCTGCGGTCAAGGTATGAATGCAGTATTCCCTGGTAATAACGAAGAGGAGCCTATAATTCCTAATCCTTCTAACGCCGGACTAGGGCAGGTAACGGTTAATACTAGAGATTTACGTAAGCCTGTGGTGGAAATCGAGTTTTCAAGCATAGTTAATCTAATAGCTAGTGATGACAATGCAGTAGCCTCCCTAAATTTCCAGCTCTTTAGAGTTTGTGATGATGAGGAAGAGCCGGTATTAGTAAATAATTGGATATATGAAGTCTACGAAATAGATGATAGCAGAAGCATAAGGCTATCTACTTCGTTTAGTTTTACATTTTGCGAGTGCCTATGTCCTGTTAAGTGTTGTGATTACTTCGTAGAGGTATCCGTAGGCGGCCTGAAGTTCATTGATACCATATCCGTTACAGACGTTCATATCGCAGCATTAGCTGGAGAATCGAAGGGGAACAAAAAAACAGACTTACTATTCTGTGGTCAGGGTAGAAGCGGAGCCTTTACAAATACCAGTATGCCGCCAATTGCTGTAGGCAGCGTTATAGCTGATACAAGGGATATATGCGTGCCAATAGTTAGCATAGAGTTTTCTAGTATAGTTAGTTTTTTAGCATCAGATGATGGTATAGATCGTATCAACGACGATGATGGTGCAGAAGGACGATTGAATTTTGAACTCTTTAGAGCCTGTGATGATGGAATGCCAGTACTTCTAAATAACTGGACATATGAAGTGAATAAGATTGAAGATGATAATGAAGATATAAGATTTATTGACTCCTTCATTTTCAATTTTTGCGATGATATGGCTTGCTCCGGATGCTGCGAATATTTTGTAGAAGTAACTTTAGAGAACATCCTTACTGCCGTTATATTAGTTGATAATGTTCACATGACTGCTTTAGCAGGAGAGGGATTGTAGAGTTTTAAGTTGGTATCTTTGTTGCTGAAATAGTAATAATAGAATGGGGGAAATATTTTGTGATAAATAGAAAGAAATCAGTCCATATACCACCACAAATATTCTGTGGACAGGGGGGAAGTGCACGGTTTTCAGCTTCAAACATTAGTCCATCCACTATAGGTTTAGTAACAGTAGATACAAGGGAGTTATGTAAACCTTTAGTGAAAATAAAATTTTCCAGTATTGTTAGCTTGACTGGCACAGAAGATGAACCGGTAGCTAGGTTAACATTTAGCCTATTTAGATCATGTGATGATAAAGAGCCTATATTGCTAGATAACTGGATATATGAAATAGTTGAACCGGAAGATATTACTGATGGCATAGGATTGACTACGTCTTTTACTTTTATATTTTGCGATGCTTTAAATTCTTCTAGATTGTGTGATTATTTTGTGGAGGTATCGGCAGATAACTTAGAAGAAGCCGTTGCATCAGTTGACAACGTCCAGATTCAAGCGATAGCTCACCCGTCATTATTATTCTGCGGGCAAGGCATGGATGCTGTTTTTCCTGGTAACAGTGAAGATGAGCCTATAATTCCTATACCTTCTTCTGCTAGGCTAGGTCTGGTTATGGTTAACACAAAGGACCTCTGTAAACCTGTGGTTGAAATAGAGTTTTCTAGTATAGTCAACCTGATAGCCAATGGTGCTGGAGAAAGTGCTGCAAAAGCATCACTAAACTTTCAGCTTTTTAGAGTCTGTAATGAAGAAGAGCCTGTGTTAGTAAATAATTGGATATATGAAGTATTCCGAATTGAAGAATCCTTCGACGAAGTAAGACTATCGACTTCATTTAGCTTTATTTTTTGCGAATCCCTAAGGGAAGCTGACTGTTGTGATTATTTTGTGGAAGTATCTGTAGGCGGTCTACAAGAAGTTGAGGCCATATCAATTACAGATATTCACATTGCAGCATTAGCAGGAGAATCAGGGGAGTTTGGAAAAAAAATAGACTGCGCTAAAAGCAATATACTGGAGAAAAGAACTCTACTATTTTGCGGTCAAGGTAGAAGTGGAGTATTTACAAATACTAGTATGCCACCAGTTTCTGTAGGCAGCATTATGGCCGATACAAGGGATATACGCAAGCCAATAGTTAGCATAGAGTTCTCTAGTATAGTTAGCTTTTTAGCAACGGATGATGGTGTAGAAGATATCAATGATGATGATGGTGCAGAAGGACGATTAAATTTCAAACTCTTTAGAGTCTGTGATAATGAAAAACCAGTACTTTTAAATAATTGGACATATGAAGTAAATAAGATTGAAGAGGATTTTGAAGATATGAGATTTATTGACTCTTTTCTTTTTAATTATTGTGACGATATGGCTTGCTCTGGGTGCTGTGAATATTTTGTAGAAGTGACTGTAGAGAATATACTTACTGCTGTTATACTAGTTGATAATGTTCATATTACTGCATTGGCGGGAGAGGGAAATTAAAAAAACAAATATCTACTAATTGGAAATGCGTCGAAAGGCGCTTTTTTATAGTTTATAAAAACTTAAAAGAATGACATAGATATCCCCAGATTATTGTCTTGACACAGGCTTTCTTAATAAAACATATTATGTAGTGCAAAGCAAGATAGAGTAAAAGCCTTGCTATTATTCCGTGTTTCTATATAATTCTGTGAATTTAGAATCATGTAATTGTCTCAAATGATTACTGACAAGTAAATATTAATAAAAGATATAAGGAGGAATAGA
>JMSU01000206.1_pt1 | contig 21166 bp, 18 predicted proteins | sample 179011 | NCBI WGS metagenome assembly JMSU01 (sample SAMN02769580, study PRJNA246767) | bioreactor metagenome | isolation source: Culture-1 Bioreactor ArsB derived from microbial biomass from the upper 2 cm... | place: Germany: Bremen | collected day 87 after inoculation
GTTACTTCTACCTTCACAACTTCACCTAATGTATTTTTTGTTTCTACATCTCTAAATATATCTCCTTCTTTTACACTGTTTATTGAAATTTCTTTTATCCCACTAACATTATACGTAAGTAAAATTTCTCTATTAGACTGGGATCGAAGAAGCTCCTTACCATTTTCATCATTATCCAAGATATAGAACTTTCCTACTAATAATAGCACAACTAGAAGTACCATTAAATCTAAGTAGTTTATAATCCCAAATATTTTACCTTTGTTATCAATTATTTTCAATTTCTTACACTCCCTTTAACAGTTTATTGTATATATCTCCAGTCCTTTTCACCATTGTTTGAATTGAAAATTGATTCATAACAACCTCCCTACCAAGCTTACCCAACTCAGTTCTCATCTTTTGGTTTTCTGGCTGACATAGGCAGTATATCTCTTCTTTAAGTTTTTCCACATTTACAACATCATTTGAAGTTCTACCTGTAAAGTTATTACTAATAGCGGCTTCCATATTTTTTTCAGTTAATAATCCCATATACCCCTCTCCGCCAGCTAACACAACGGGCTTTTCTGAGGCCATGGCCTCCAGAGCAGTTCTAGATACACAAACAGTCAAATCAGCCAAAGATAATATTTCCGGGATATCTGTACGCTTTCCAAGTATGTGAACAACCCTTCTGTCATACTCAGAGTTTACCCTATCAGCTGCCTCACGGACTCCCTTAAAGTCATCACCATCACCAACAATAACAAGCTCTATTCCTTCATTTTCTTTAAAAATTTCATTTCCTGCTTCAATAACCAGCTTAGCTAATTCTGCCAATGGTCCTGAAATTCTGCTTATATAAACCACCTTTAAGGTATTTGCACCAAGGGCTAGTTCATTCTTTAAGTCAATACTATGTTCCTTCGGAGAAAATTTTATGGTATCTATACCATTTGGTATTATAGTAATCTTTTCTTCTTTAACATTAAAATTATTAATCAGATGATCTTTAATGTCTTCACTTATACATATCACTTCTTTTCCCCAAAAAGAAGTATATTTGTAAATCAAAGAAGCATCAAACTTTGCATGGGCAGTAGTCATAAAAGGAATCCCCTTAGACATTGATACAATTTTACTATTTAATGCCGGTATCCTTCCATGGGCATGTATAAGATCAACCTTTTTATCATCTATAATACTGGTTAAAACCTTTATAGACTTAGTAAGGCTTTTAATATCCTTCTTGTTTAGAGGTGCTTCATAGTGGTATATACCATCTTCAAGCAATTCCTGAACATAAACACCTCCTGCAGAAACAACAATTGGATTATGTCCCATTTTCTTCAATCCCTTTGCCAATTCTACTACATGTGTCTCTGCGCCTCCAATATCCAGAGTCATTGAAGCTAATAAAACATTCATTCTTATCATCCTCTTTGATTTATTCTTTTCTCGAGTAGTTATTAAATAAAATTTAGGGACATCCATTCCCTCGTCTCTAGCTCGGATTTCACTCCAAGAAATGAGGTATACTGAGAGAGTTTCAAATACTTAACCTGCTTCACTATATAGATTATACATACATAGATTCATGGCAATGATAAACCAGAATACAAGTAAAATTTTGGGATTATATAGTACATGTTCTGCTAACCCATTCACTAATATCCCACTTAAGGAAGCTAAATAGGCAGCAGAAAAATATTTAACAAATTTACTTTTCGTATTAATAATTGATTTAACTCCCATTTTGAATATAGACAGGATTAATAGTAAAAATAGACCTATCCCTATAATTCCAAGTTCAATGGCTATTTGTAAATAGGTATTATGAGTATGATAGGGAGCCATAGTTCTTATATAAAATGGGGAAATTTCACGGAATGTCATATATCCTATTCCAATTCCCGAGAACCAATAATCCTTTAGGATTTCCATGGCCATATTCCATAGGTTAAATCTATAATAATTCGAACTGTCCTGCAAACTTCCTATTGTGCTAATCCTCTGCAATATCGAAGTTGGTAAAACAAACAGAGAACCAATACTTATTGGTATAAAAAGTATTATTTTCTTGAAATCAATCAATAGAATAAATACTACAATAGCAAATACTAATCCAAGCCAGCTTCCCCTTGAATAGGTTAAACCATCACAAATCAAAATCAAAAATGCTGTTACGCCGAAAAATGCTTTCTTTACATAATTGTCACTATGGAAGAATAGCGCCATGGATACTGGAAATATCATAATTAAATATTCCGCTAATATGTTTGGATTTTCAAAAACAGAATAGACCCTTACTTTCACATCTGGATTTTGAGACATATCAACCCATCCGCTTCCCATAGGCGCACCGTTAAGAAATTGATAAATACCATAAACTGAAACAATAGCAGCGGTAAGTGTAAGAAATACATTTATTAAGTATATCTCCTTATGGCTTTTTTTGCTATGAATTAACACGAATAGTACCCCAATAGCTACTGAATGAATAGTAAAATCTCTAAGGCTTCCCTTCAGCGAAATTGATAGGAATGTATTAGATACTATTGAAATAGTATACAAAAGCAGTAATAAGTTAGCCGGGGTAAATCTAAACCTGAACTGACCTTTTCTGATAAAGTTTATACCATAAGAAAAAATTACAACTATCCCCATTATCAAAGCACTCATATCAGAAACAAATGGAATGCTTAATATGTATACTGCCACAGCATATACAGGCTTTTTAATAATCAGCCCAAGCATTAATAAAGCTACAATAATCTTTATAGTTTGTAAAGCTCCAAAGTAATAAGATAGAGCCCCTATTACTACACCTGCAGCAAGTCCAAACCATTTATATTTTGAATAAGCCGTTCCTTCATTCACAGATATCACTCCTAAGCTAAGAACAAAGTCGATTAAAATCGCTTTGCCAATTCAATGTTCTAAGCTCCAAATTTTAAGTCACCCTAATGGCCAGCTTCTTTATAAGCTCTTATAAATATAAACAACTTTAATGTTTAACAAATTTCAAATGTTAATGTTGTTTATCTATATATGAAAAATACCATCAAAAATTTTCTTTATTAGACTGTTCTTATATAATCTATCAATATCAATAAAATATATATTAATTGTCAAAATAATTATTACAATACTAATATAAATTTGCAATAAGTAAAAACTTCTATTGATTATACTAAATAAATTATAGGACAATACTGCTCCAATAATTATCAAAGAAATTACTTTTCCTATAACTTTGTTCTTATTACTTTTAATCTTAGCCTGGCTTTTCAAAACAAAACTTCCCTGCACGCCTTTTCTATAAAAAGGGTTCAAAAATGATATAATTTTTTGAAATAGTCTTTCACTTTTTCCTACTAATGAATGTCTAAGGAAATTTCGAGAGTTTCGATTCTCGTTTACAAACAAACCATATATAAAGCTGTTAACAAAAAAGCTTCTCATTGTATTTGAAATACCATTAACCCTTTTGCTAGTAAGGCTAAAGCTATAATATTTCTTAATAAATTTACATATTTTTTTTGAGCACTCTCACAATAATACTATGCTCCACAATATCAACTCCTAAATTAGACAGTAACTTCCACCTATTAAATTAGAACTAACCTAGTTAGTCCTAATATTTTATATTCGTAACTTTACAGCTAAATACATATAAATTTGATTTCAACCTTATTTCAGAACCAATATATAAAGGTTTTGTAGCCACTAAAATTCCTTTATTATCAATTATTGCCATTGATTCCATTCTTATTTCGCCATCAAAGGAACCTGGAATTTCTTTATATTCTACAGTTCCCTCTTTGTTGACAACAAGCTCTTTATGAACCTTTATGGTTTTACCCACAACTTTACCAAACTGGGTTCCTCTAACTGAATCAAATAGAATATCTCCTTCTTTAATTGCGTCTACAAGTCCCTTTTTTTCTTCTTCAATTTCTATAGAAACACTTATTTGTCGCTGATCTTCTGTTGAGACATTACGTACATTGCTGAATTTATATACACCGCCAGCTACTAAAGCTCCTATTAATAATATCAAAGTTAAATCAATAATATTTATCTTTCCAAACAGCTTTCCTTTAGAATCAATAAGCATTATATTATCCTCCTTAATTAGTTAGTAAAAATGACTAAAGCCGCTTCAGGTTGCCCGCAAACCCAAATTTCTTCGTTGTTGCTTCACCCAAGAACCCTTACGTATATTCGTATACACTACGGTCTCTCGGTTTCAGCACGCCTCGAACTTCAGTTTTCCGGGCAACCTGTCAACAAGATGAAGCGACTAAAGTCGCTTTTAGTCTTACATTGTTATTTATGTATATTTACTTAATAGAATATTCACCCTTTATCATAACATATGAAGATGTTGTTGATCTCATACCTCTTCCATCATTCCTAGGTATAAGTATTAAGTGATTAAGAGGTACATCTTCACCAGACTGAAGATCCTTACCAATTGTCAAATCTGATAGACCCCCTTCTTGACTGGCAATAACAGTTGCTTTGCCTGAACGCCAAATCGCTTCAGTACTTTCACCAAGATACACAGTTTTTCCTTCTTCTATAAAAACAACTTTAAACTTTCCAGCTGTTCCTGATTCTGTAGCATTTGAATTGTTTTGATTTGAACTCAAAATATCAACCTTGGTTTTCAGTTCTTGGATCTGAGAATTTATATTCTCTATTTTTGTATTAACCTCTGGTGTTCCAGTGCTTAAAGTTTCAATATTTTGATTTATGTAATATTTCAATTGTTCTAATCTTTTTTCAACATAGCTAAGGGTTACTATTGGGTCTTCCTCAGAACCTGGTTCCATGAATACAGCTCCACTAACTATTGAAATACTTCCTATTAACACAGCTGTAGTAAAGGCTATAAATAAGGACCTATTAATTCTTTTCTTCTTCATGACTTTCCTCCTGAGTATAACCCAGATTATTCATAGAAAATTCAAAACTCTGCTGCGTTCTTTTGTTTCTAAGATATTCATCAAATTCTCAACGTACTGTCTGTCCGAGTATGCCTTTGAACTTGATAAACGTCTTAGAAATCAAAATCACTTGCATATTTTCAAACTTTCTCTGAATAATCTGGGTATAATATTCATTTACGTCCATTTACATTTTAACATAAATTGTTTAAATAAATATACTCCAAATGTTATTTTTAGAAATTATTAATAATTTGTATAACAGAATTGGGTTAAGGTTACAATCGCAAAAAATAATAAGCCCCTTATTATTCTTAATAATAAAGGGCTTGCATTCTATATTTCAATAAGTCCTAGACTTACCTTTAATCCGTCATTAACTTTACTCATGATTTCGTCATCAAGCTTACAAATTTTCTCTATAAACCTTCTCTTATCTATAGTCCTAACTTGTTCAAGGAGAATAACAGAATCCTTAGGCAGTCCATATTTTTTCCCATTTATTTCAATATGGGTAGGAAGTTTTGCCTTATTAATCTGTGAAGTTATTGCTGCAATTATTACGGTAGGACTATATTTATTGCCAATATCATTTTGAACTATAAGTACTGGTCTTACTCCTCCTTGCTCTGAACCAATAACAGGACTAAGATCTGCATAAAATATGTCGCCTCTTCTGATAATCAATCTACTCACACTCCGCAGCAAGTTCATCCTCATATTTTTCAAGACAGCTTAAATCAATGTCCATTCCCATTTCAGCATAAACTAAATTTATAGTTGCCATATCTTTATACCCTTTTTTCATAGACTCTCTCATCTCCATTCTTTTTCTCTCCCTTAAATAGGCTTTCATGGCCTCTCTGATAAATTCACTTCTATTTCTTTTTTCTAATTTTACTATGTAGTCAACTTCTTCAAGTAGTGAATCTGGGACACAGACCATTATTCGCTTTGTTTCGGCCATTTTGCACCTCCAAGGGAATTAATAAAAATGAACGGAAATAATTTATCTTGCACTATTCATAGATAACAACATTATATATCATTTAATATAAGTGTGTCAATCTACATATAATTTTATTCAAATTTGTCCAATTTAGTTGATTTTCTCATACCTTAACATTCTTTTTCATCTCAAATTTACAGCTATTCTTTACATACATTTAATATTTTTACTGCACATATAGGTCATTTCTCTATTATAATTTCATAACATAATCACAAATATTTACTATCTTACCGTCTTTTACATATACTCTCGGAACCCTTTTGCTTATCATACAGACTATCTCATAGTTGATTGTACCTATACTCCCAGCAACCTCATCGATAGTTATGTAATTTTTGCCATCAGTTCCAAATAATATGACTTCATCACCAAGAATTACATCTAGTCCAGTAACATCGATCATACATTGATCCATGCATATCATTCCAGCAATAGGAACTATTTCTCCTCTTACTATAGCATTTGCCTTGCCGCTTAAAAGCCTCGTATATCCATCAGCATATCCAATTGGCAATGTTGCAATCTTGGATTTTCTATCGGTTTTATATTTTAAACCATAGCTAATTCCAGTTCCTTCTTCTACTTCCTTAACATGTGAAACCTCTGCCTTTAACGACATAACTTCCTTTAGCTTCACTCTTTCATGGTCTACATCATTCGATGGATACAACCCATAAAGCATAATACCTGCTCTTACCATATTATAATTCAAGTCAGGTAAGTCTATTGTAGCTGCACTATTTGATACATGCTTTATAGGTATTTCTATATCAGCCTTTTCCAATTCACTGCAAAGGAATTGGAATTTCTGACTTTGGTTATATGTAAATTCCTTATCTGTTTCGTCAGCCACAGCAAAATGAGTAAATATACCTTCAATAGTAAGTTTAGGAAGTTTATTTATCTTTTTAATGATTTCCACTGTCTCTTCATCTGGCTTCATACCTAGTCTACTCATACCAGTATCTATCTTGATATGAAGCTTTACTTCCTTATCTAGTTCCACAGCTTTATTCGAAAAGGCTACGGCTTGATCGTATGTATAAATAGTTTGAATAATATTATGCTCTATAACTAAGCTTGCGCTATCATTTGGCGTGTAGCCTAATATAAGGACAGGTATATCCTTATAGTTTTTCTTTAGCTGAATAGCCTCAGATAGAGTTGCTACAGCAAGCCTATCAGCTCCATTCTTAAGCAATGTCTCTGCTATTTGTACCGCACCATGTCCATATCCATCTGCCTTAATTACTGCAGCAACCAGTGTTCCTTCCTTTACAACCCTCTTAACCTCTCTAATATTGTGAGCAAGATTATCAAGATTAATCTCTGCCCATACAGGCCTTAAATCCTTTATCCTTTGCATGTTAATCCTCCAATAATTAAATGTGTCCTTTGATAGAAAATATATTATCATCTATCTTCTCGTTAAATTTAAAATCAATGTATTTTACTTCTATTCTTATTTTATCATCTTTATCGAATACTTGAAGCCTGTAAGGATAATTTTTTTCAACGTCAAACCACAGCCTCTCTTTACTAAAATAAGGATGATTTCCTGGAATATCAGTTTGAAGCAATATATAATCCTCATTTTCAATAGTATCCCTGTTCACCATTGTATTTTCAGTACTTAAAAAGTTATTTAGAAAGTATCCTAAGAAAATCTTATGCTCAACAGAGGCTTTAAAATCTTCCATAAGCCATTCTTGCCCTATTCTAGGATGACATATCCAGGCCCGTTTACCATTATAAATAGTTATCTTTCCCTTAACATCTTCTGGGCCCAGTATCTCTATCCTGTATTTATCAGGAGACTTAAACCACTGTTTAGCTGTATAGGTTTCGGCATTTTTATTTCCATATACAGTTACTTCCACAGTACATATATATGTATCAAGGCATACCATTTGCTTTTGTGCTTTATAGAATATTTCTTCATCGGTTTTTTCTCCACATCCTCCGAGTAGTAAAATCATCAAAAATATTATTATCCATGATCTACACCTCAAATTTACCTCCCCCAACAAAGAATGTATTCAATAATATTTTTGCCAATCCTTTTATTAGATTTAACAAATTATTGAACAAAACCGCTATACGCTAATCCTTCACTTAATTTTACGTAGTAAACTAATAAATATGCCTTAGAATATTACTTCTAGTTATAATCCCTACCAGCTTGTTTTCTTCATTAACTACTGGAACCCTATTTATTTTCTTATCCAATAATATATTGACTACTTGTTGTACCTCGGTTTCTTCCTTTACAGTAACTACATCCTTATTCATAACATCCTTAACTCTATAGGCAGTCATTTTCTTAATTTCCTTTTCCAGCTTTTTAAAACTCTCTAGGAATACAATACCGTCTAATACTGGAATAAATGCAGGCAGATGTAAACTCTTTTCAGGATAGATCAAATCTGCTTCACTTACTATTCCGACTACATTATCATTTTCATCAACAACAGGTACGCCGCTTATTCCATGCTCAAGTAAGATTTTGACAAGATCCTCCACCTTTTCTTCAACTCTAACTGAAATAACATCATTATTCATAATATCTTTAGCTTTCATAGGTTTTCTCCTTTCATATATAGTGTTTATTTACAAAGCCTTTTTATAGGCTTTATTTAAGTAGAATCGATCCTTCTACAATATCTTTTATTGTATAAGGAAGCCCTTCAACTATATCCCCTGCCAAGAGACCGTATTCACCTTTTTCACTGGCAACCTTATCTCCAGTAAGAGCATGTAGGTATACTGCAGTTATAGCAGCCTCCAAAGGGTCTAACCTTTGAGCTACAAGGCCAGTTATGATACCTGTAAGCACGTCTCCACTTCCTGCTGTTGCCATACCTGGATTTCCATTTGCATTAATAAATACTTTTCCATCGGGAGAAGTAACAATAGTACTTGCTCCCTTTAAAACAACTATCACCTTCCATTTCTGTGAAAAATCCTTTGCCACCTTAATTAAATTACTCTTTATTTCATCAATAGGTATCTTTGTTAACCTTTCCATTTCTCCTAGATGTGGAGTAATAACTATTTTTGACTTCTTCTCCGAAAGCCATTCAATATTTCTTGATAAAATATTCAGCCCATCGGCATCTATTACTATAGGTACTTCTACGTCTCTTAATATGCGTTTTACTATTTCAGAAAGCTCAGCTGTACTTCCGCACCCAGGTCCAATAGTTAGTACATTGGCTGTTTTTGTGTCTTCAATTATCTTTTCTATATGGTTTATTCCTATTACGCCCTTCCTCATTTCTTGCAAAGGAACTGTAATAGCTTCCGGAATACCTGCCTTAACTATATAGTTCAGACTCTCGCCAATATATAGTTTAAGTAATCCTAAGCCCGTCCTAAGGGCTGATTTACATGTTAAAATAGCTGCGCCAGCCATTCCCGCAGAACCAGCAATGACATTTGCTCTGCCATAATTCCCTTTATGTGTATCTCTTCTTCTAGATGGTAAATTATTCTTGATAAGCTTTAAATCTATTAAATTGTTATTCAATTCTACATTTTTGATAACCTTGTTTGGTATCCCTATATCCTTTATAACTAGATCTCCATTGTATTCTGCACCGGGGTAAATTAAATTACCGCACTTCGGCAGACCAAATGTTACGGTTTTATTAGCTTTTACTGCTACATTATAAACCTTCCCATCATTTCCACCTATTCCGGATGGAATGTCGACAGCTATGATATGTTTACCATACTCATTTATTATATTTATTACCCTTTCAGGTACTCCTCCAATCTCATTATTCAGCCCTGTTCCAAATAATGAGTCCACAACGATAGAATAACCTATGATACTTTCTTTTAGTTTCATGAGATCTTCATCATTAACTATTTCATATATATTAAGGCCTAGGTTATTGATTATCTTATAATTTATTAATGCATCTCCTCCAATACCGGTCTTCTCTCCTACCACAAAAACCTTTATATCATAGCCTTTGTCGTAAAGATGCCTAGCTAGTACATAGCCATCACCACCGTTATTACCTCTACCGCAAACTATTGTCAGCTTTGAATCTACACCAAATTCATTCATTATTTCCTCAGCTACAACTCTACCTGCATTCTCCATAAGTACAACTCCAGGTATCCCATATTTCTCTATAGCAGTTTTATCAATTTTTTTCATTTCATCACTTAAAGCAACTTTCATAGTCTCACCACCTTGAAGTTAGTATACGAAGGGCTATGTATGTACAAAGACATATCTAACCTGCATATGGATTTAATCTTAACCTATAAACTAAAAAACCTCTGAATAATCATACACCTATTGCTTGAGCAACTGCGTATTGTTTACAATGAGATATTGATAATTCAATCTTAGATATTTCCATTTCCTCAGCTATTTCTTTAGCCTTCCCGCTCAAAACCGTCATTGGCTTTCCTAATTCATCTCTAATAATTTCTATTTCTGTCCACTTGAACCCTCTTATTCCAGTTCCAAATGTCTTTGAAATAGCTTCTTTAGCTGCGAAAGTACCTGCAATAGTATATATATTATTGTTTATAGTATTAAAGTACTTTATTTCATTATTTGAAAAAATTCTTTCCGTAAACTTTTTATTCTCTATTGCCTTACTTATTCTTTCTATCTCAATAATATCTATTCCTGTTCCTTTAATCATCCAACATCACCTCTCACATATAAATTATACCCAAATAATAGCATAGAAAAAACCCCCAATACTCAGTTCATAAATATTGAGGGTTTATGCTTTCTTATGTATTAAAAAAATCTCTGTCCAGCTTATCTGTCTCTTCATGCCCTAATGTCCCATGTAGATATAGATAAAGGTCATTTATTCTTTTCTCCTTAGTAAATTTTTCTTCCCACATCTTGCCTAAGATCTTCCTAATCTTCTGAATTTCTATATCAAGATAGCTTACCTGTTCTTTTCCTTCTATAATATCTTCATAAGATTCATATACGGTTTCCTTAAGCAGTTCAAAATTCATATCATATATTTCCTTAGGCAACATTTCCAACCTAAACTGCAATTCATCTATCCTATCATTAACCTCAAGTATTCTCTGCTTTGTATTTTCCAATTCTATTAGAGCCGTCCTATTATCATTTGAGTTTGCATCATCTGAGAGCTTTAATACTTTATTCATTAGAACTTTCTTTTGCCTCTGGGCATCCTTTAACTGCCTCATAGATTCTTTTTCTTCATGAATTAATTCTTCCAATTTTTCAGCTAAAGCTTTCATATCCTTCGTTTGGTTTTCCTTATGCAGACTTTTCCATGCATTATCCTTAATTAAAATGGGAATTTTTTTCCTCTTTATAATTTTTTCATCAAGATCTATTTTTCTTGCCATAACTACTATCTCTCCTATATTATTAGTTACAGGTTTTCACTTATAAGTTGAATCATTTATATGAAATTTTATTTTGAATAACCTGGTATGAATACTGGTATCATTTAACCCTGATTATTCATAGAAAGTTTGAAAGGATGCAAGTAATTTTGATTCCTAAGGCTTTCATCAAGTTTGAAGGCATATCCATACGGTACGTCGAGAACTTGATGGAGGTCTTAGAATCAAAAGGACGCAGCAAAGTTTTGAATTTTCTATGAATAATCAGGGTTTCAATATAACAATACCATCTAATATCAAAATTGCAATAGTTCTAAAATCACAAACTGTATTATCCATATTTTTTAAAACCTTCACATAAATATATTCGTCAAAGACTTTTTATATCTTTAGCTCTTTTTATAATGTTTTTTAAAAACTTCTTCTATTTCATATAAATAACTAGGAGAAAGACGCAATTCCCATACGTCAACTTTCTATATCATGGCTTCTATTAACTTCTTTGTATATTCATGCTGTGGGCGGTTTATAATTTCATTTTTCTCGTCTATTTCTACTATCTTGCCTTTATACATAACTGCAATTCTATCACAAATGTACTTTATAACCTTTAGATCATGGGAAATAAACAAATAGGTCAAATCTAATTCTTCCTTTAACCTTAAAAGCAGATTCAATATTTGACCTTGAACTGACACATCTAGTGCAGATACCGATTCATCACAAACTATAAACTTTGGTCTTGTAGCTATTGCCCTTGCAATCCCTACACGCTGCCTTTGTCCACCACTTAGCTGATGGGGGAATTTTTCTTTGTCACTGTCTGACAATCCAACCATCTCTAACAGTCTCGTTACTTCCTTGTCTTGTTCATAACGAGGGACTATATTATGAATTTTTAAAGGTTCTAATACTAACTCCCCAATAGTCATTTTAGGATCTAATGCCCCGTGGGTATGTTGAAAAATAATTTGAATATCCTTCCTCAATACTCTCATTTTTTTTTCCTCTATATCAGTAATATCAGTATTGTTAAAAAACATTCTCCCATTATCATTATTCAAAAGCTTTAAAATCAAGTTACCCGTAGTTGACTTTCCACTACCACTCTCACCAATTAATCCTAGTGTTTCACCTTTCTTTACGTCAAAGGTAATATCATCTACAGCCTTTATGATTGTTTTTGGAGAAAAGACACTCTTTTTAATTATAAAATGCTTTGAAAGATTTTCAACCCTTAGTAAAGTAGTACTCATATCTTCACCCTCTTATCTATAGATTAACACACCTTACCTTTCTATTTTGACAGTCCACCACTTCTGGAATAGATTTCTTACACCTATCTGATCTATTTTTACACCTATCATAAAAGGGACACTCATCCTTAAACTCAAAAGGACTAGGCGGTCTACCCTCTAGGGCAAATAATACACTTTGGCTTTCATCTAAGGAATTTACACACTTTAGCAAATCTCTAGTGTATGGATGTAATGGATTCTTTAATATTTCCTCTGTAGTTCCCTGTTCCATAACCAACCCACCGTACATAATGGTAATCCTATGGCATAAAAATCTGGCAACATCAAAATCGTGTGTAATTATTATTATAGAAGTTCCATACTTTTCATTAATGGTTTTTAAAAGTCCCAATACTTTTTTCCTTAGTGAAGCATCTATAGAACTAGTTGGCTCATCGGCGATTAATAGCTCAGGTTTACATATTATTCCTATTGCAATCATTATTCTCTGACATTGTCCTCCACTTAGTTGAAAAGGATACATATTATAAATCAGCTTAGCCTCATCTAAGCCTACACTCTCCATTACTTCCAAAACAATTTCTTTAGAATATTGTAGTCCATGGATCCTTAAGGCTTCTTCAATTTGTTTGCCGACTCTTCTATAGGGATTGAGGGCCTCAGCTGGATTTTGAAATATGTAGGAAATATCCTTTCCCCTTATTTTTCTAAGCTCCTTTTCACTGAGTGTTAACAGATTTTGGCCCTTAAAATATATCTCTCCTGAGTCGATTCTTCCCTCTTCATTATCAATAAGTCCTATAATAGAATTAGATGAAACTGTTTTGCCACTACCGGATTCACCTAGGATACCAATTATTTCACCTTTCCCTACCTCCAAGTCAATTCCTCTAACCACCTGCAGATAATCTCCACTATTTCTAAATGATATCTTCAAATCCTCTATTTTTAATAGAATTTTATCATTCATAATAAGCCCCTCACATCAATAATTATTTTCATTTATAGTTTTAATCAGTATCTTCCCTATATCTTCTAATGTAAATCTACCCTCATTATTTTCATTTGGAGTTCTAATAATTATTGTTGCAATACCTCTTTCTAAGAACATCATATTATCTACTAGACTACCTGCTAATTTAGTCTGGTAATAATCCTTTACATCATACTCTTTGATTTCAATTTCTTTTTCTTCATAACTTTTCTCAAACTGATGGCCCAGACTCCATCCAAAATATCTCGTTAAAGGTGCCTGATCTGCACTATAATGCAAATAGTCATATTTATAAGAGTTTAATTTGCTTAAATCTATATAAACAGTACTCTTTTTAACAGGGTATATAGGATCTTCTACGTAATCTCTAATACCATCGTATTCATCTTTAATTGTACCATCCCAAAAAGCAAATATAATTGATCTGTTCCTGTTCAGGTTATCCTGAGAAAGTCTTTTCATAAGTTCTAAGGCAAACTGAAGCCTCTTTTCTCCAATATCTTTATTAAGATAATTGTAGCCTAGACCTATTATAATAGCCTCTTCTCCTACCTTTTGATCTTCTCCAGGGAGTATTCCTAGAACGTTTCTACCCACAGATTTCAACTTCTTACTTTTAATAGAAATGCTTACGTTTACATCTTTGTTATCTATCAGGACTTGCCCTAAATCATTTGTAATAACAGCTATTATCCCTCCATAAATTTCATGGCCCAGGGATGCCTGAAGTCCGACCGCTTCCTTAGCGATACACAATACTCCCTTTGCACTGGATTTTTTAAGTATATTGTCAGCAAAATACTTTACTGCATCCTCAGTGTAGAATCTTGTATCAATGAGCACAAATTTATCCGAAAATTTACTATAATCCTTTATATTAAACAAATCGTCCCTTGTGCCGTCATAAATCTTACCTACCCCATCAATATCACCAAAACCAATAAGTGAATAATCCTTGCCTAGTACTAATTTTCTTTTTTCATTACCTACTTCCATCTCAAAGCTTTCCGATTCTGGAATATAGATGTCCATAGTTTCATATTCCTTTACAAAGCCTTCATCATGTAAAGGCTCAAGTCCTATCTCTTCCATTTCCGCCACAATCTTCAAAGCCATTTTTTCAGCCTCATCGGATCCAATTATTACTTGACTTTGCAAGTCAGAGCTAAAATTGTATGTAGAATCAGTAAAGCTAAATTCATATTTATTCTCATTAGCATAAAATAGGCCTAAGATTGTAATCAAAATCACTATAAAAACTGTTACTGCTCTATAGTTTATCTTTCTTTTTTCTCCTTTGTTTAATGATACAGGCTTAAACATTTTAAAATCTAAGGACAATATTTTTCTTAAGGTAGGAATGAATTTTGAATCTCTTTGTTGTAAGTAACTTCTTAAGCCCTCACCAAATAGATTAAATCCTAGTACACTTATAAAGAATGCGACTGCAGGTGAAAATACATTCCATGGAGCACTCCTTATTTGATTTCTGGCTGTACCAAGCATACTTGCCCATTCCGGCTCAAAGCTAATGTTTTTTGCTAATATTATTCCACCCTCTGTATCCTCAATAATCCTGAGATTTCCGACAAAAACACCGAATATTCCAAGCTGCATGATTAGAGTAAGAGCCCTTGCTATTTCCATAAAGAAAAGCACAACTATTTCAGCAGCCAAGTGGGGAATAACATTTTCTATTGCTATTTTCAATCTACTCTTACCTATAGCTATCTCACCTTTGATAAAGGGTTTAGCTAGAATCTCCTGAACCCTTTCCATGATAATCAATCCTAACTTAGACCACCCTACAAAGGAAAGAACAACAACAAAGGCTAAAATGGACTGCTGCTTATCTAGATTAACAAAAAAATCTAGCTTTAGTACTATTAAACTTATTAAAAGAGCGGGTATAGCACTGAAGATAACATTAAACTGATTAATCACAGCCTTTGATATTAGACTGCCAAAACCAGCCATCATACCTATAGGTAGAGCAATTAAAAACCTTCCTAGAACCACAAGTAAACCTAATGAAATAGTTAACTTTGTACCATAGATAATGAAACTCAATGTATCTCTACCTAACTCATCAGTACCAAGTATGGCATCCTTAGATGGAGGAAAAGGTGCAGCTTCAAGCTTAAATTTGCCTCCTTCTTCAGTCCATGCTTTAATCTGCTGTATCCCATAGGGATTAACTTTGGTAAAAAAACTTGGAAATAACATTACTACAATAATAACGAGTATTATTATTCCTCCTAGGATCAATGGTAAATTTAACTTCTTCACCTAACTCCCTCCTTCTTCATAGGATTAGTTAATTTTGAAACCACCTTGGATAGAATGATAAATAATATGTATATCAATCCTAAGGCTAGGGAAAAACCTATAAAACTTGTTACATCATGTCCTTCATAGAATCTATAAAGATTAAAAACGATACCCTTATAATTCAATAGATACTCCACTACAATTAAGTTTGAAATTATTACCATAATCAAGGTTGGAATCGAATCAATAACCTTAAGTATTACGACAACCAATATGTGCTTAGTAAACACCTGAAGCTTTGATAACCCTTTGCTTCTAGCCGCCACTACATATCCCTTTTTTATTTCTTCTTGTATAACAATAAATGTGATTCTAGATACATAGACCATTGGAATTATTGATAGAGTTAACAGCGGTATAATAAATCCCCTAAGACTCTTTAAATCGATAAGCTGTCTTACACTATCACTTTTCGAAACATAAGTAATCATCAGCATACCACCTAAAACTATTAAAACATCGGGCAACGAAAAGGCCATCAAGGTTGCTATAGTTCTTAGATTTCCTTTTTTACCACCTCTATAGCTATCAAACATCCCCTTTAATACTCCAAATACTAAGGAAATAATAATTGTTGTAAGTATTAGTTTCATACTTCTACCCATAGATGCATATACAATTTTAATAATTTCAACATGATTTTCTGTTGTACCCAGTCCATTTAAAATTAAGTTTCTTATGTATAGAACACTTTTTTTCAGGCTTAAATACATTGATAAATTAGTGTTTACCTGACCATGATGAAATTCAAGGTTGAAACTCGGAGGTAGGTTTGCTATAAAGATTAAAGAAAATAGTATTACGACAGCTGGAGTTATAAAGTAGTAGAGTTTCAATAAAACTTTAAATGCCGATGAATAATATATATCTTCTATGGTCACACTTAATATCTTAATCCCTGAATTTACTTTATTGAGGGAAAGGATTAGATAAATAAATACAACCCCTATTAAAAATACGATTATCAATGACAACTCAATGCTATTAAAATAATCTGGAAGAGTATCTTTAAAAACATCTCTCTTGATATAGCTTGCCAAAACTATCCCGATTTTCTCTAATTTTTCTTTACTAACATTATCTATGGTATCCCTATATGTATATACATTTGAATAGCCATCTGTCACATTAATTGCAGGAACATGTTCTTCTATGAAGCGCATATGATCGGTCCAAATGCCTACCCCCGATTCAATCCCTTCTATTTGTAGTTTTTCTGTATCCTTTAAGTCCTCGGAATACTGAAAAATCTTATTTCTTAATATCTTTCCAATCTTCTCTTCAGTTTCAAAAAAAATTTTCTTCTCATTCTTATTACCTATACTCTCCAAATTAATAACTTCAGTCTTTTCCAATGGATATAAGGGATTATTTACATAATATTGTGAACCCGCAGCAACATTCTCACTTGCATTCCATCCAGCAAATATAATCGTTTTATCCGGTAAATTTCTTTGAGATTTTATGAGCCTTGCTAGTTCAAGCATCATTCCTGTTCCAGAGGCATTATTCAATGCTCCTGGAAAATATTGACCATCTATCCCACTACCTACATGATCAATATAAGCACCTATTATTAAATATTCATCCTTTCTTTTTCCTTCAATCTTTCCAAGAATGTTTGCAGACTTCACAACGGGATAATTAATATCGCACTTTAGGTTTACACCCTTTACCAATCCAACATCTTGGGGTATTTTTTTCTTTATTTCCATATCATTTAGTACTTGCTTATCTATTAATTCATAGCTTGAATGATGCTTTATCTTGTAGTATGCATCAGCACCTAAGTATCCGAAAAATATACTTTTACCAATTTTTATAGTATTCGAAATCTTTTTCTGCAGTTGCAGCTCTCTATCCAGGTTGTCATAGGGAGATGTTCTTCTAAATAATATCCCTCTGCTCCCATTTTCAAATACATATTCAACATCCTTTATCCTAATATCAAAGGTTCCCATAACAACTATTTTATTCTTAAGTAACTGCTTTGGAACATCATACATATGCTTATCAACAAATAGAATATCCCCTTTGAATCTACCTCCTCCACCATACCAATAGGTGAAGAATTTATAATCCTTAAATAGTTTAAATTCTTCAATAATTTCCCCATTCATATCCTCTATGGTAAAGTGTGGATTTGAATCAATTTCAGTTACCATGGTATCAAATCCTTGATAATATGTAGAATTTTCACCACCGGGATCAATTCCTAGTTTTTTGAAATATTTTTCTATATATTGAAGAGTTAGTTCATTCCCTTGGCTTCCAACTAATCTCCCATTGTACTTAGGTGATGATAACTCCCTTATGTGTTCATAGGTATTATTTACGCTTAAAGTGCTTTCATCAAAAAAGCTCCGATATGCGCCAATTAAATATGTTGTAATTAATACTAAAGTTAGAATTGGAACCAAGAAATTAAATAGGTTTATTTTTTTAGTTTCTTAGAAACAAACATTTTCTAGCCTCCTCCCATTTGCTACTTTTGAATTAAGCTCTCCCTCTTCATAGGATTTATTAATTTAGAAATTAGCTTAGATAAAATAATGAAAACTATATATATTAATCCTAAAGCTATGGAAAACCCAATGAAACTTGTTACATCATGTCCTTCATAGAATCTATAAAGGTTATATACAATCCCCTTATAATTTAATAAATATTCCACTACAATCAAGTTTGAAATTATTATAGTAATCAAAGTTGGAATTGAGTCAATAACCTTAAGTATTACAGCAACCAATATGTGCTTAGTAAATATCTGAATCTTTGATAACCCCTTACTTCTAGCTGCCAATGTATATCCCTTCCTTATTTCTTCTTGAATAACAATAAATGTAATTCTAGATATATAGACAGTAGGAATTATCGACAAAGTCAACAACGGCATAATAAACCCTCTAAAGCTTTTTAAATCAATAAATTGCTTTAAAGCATCATTTTGGGAAATATAACTGATAAATAACATACCACATAAAACTATAAAAACATCTGGCAGTGAAAAAGTCATCAGAGTTCCTAGGGTTCTTAACTCTCCTTTTCTTCCACCTCTATAGCTGTCAAACATCCCTTTCAGAACACCAAAAACTAAGGAAATGATTATTGTAGCCCATATAAGCTTCAGACTTCTCCCCATGGAAATAGCCACAATTTTTAAAATTTTAACATTATTTTCTGTTGTGCCAAGTCCATTTAGAATTAAGTGCCTTATATATAAAGCATTCTTTTTCAAAGCTAGATAAATTGATAGATTAGCATGGACCTCACCATTATGAAATACGAGGTTAAAGTTCTGAGGCAAATTTGCAATAAAAATCAATGAAAACAATATTATCAATGCTGGAGTTATAAAATAGTAACATTTTAACAGTATATTAAATAGTGATGAGTAATAAATATCTTCGATTTTCATATTAAAGATTTTCCTATTTGGATTCACCCTATTTAAGGAGAAAGTAATGTAGATAAATATTATTCCAAGTATAAATAAAACCAGTATCATTAGTTCCACATTATTCAAATACTCTAAAGATATATCTTTAAAAACATCTCTCTTGATGTAGTTTGCCAGAATAATTCCTACATTTTCAAGGCTTTCTTTACCTATATTATCAATCGTATCATCATATGTATGTATAGAAGAATAACCATCCTCCAATTGAATAGCTGGTACATTTGCTTTAGCAAACCAATAATGGTCACTATTTGGACTAACGTACATTGCTTCAGCATCAATGTCCAGATCATCTGCATATTGATACATCTTACTTCCAATTATTTTTCCAATAGTATCATTATATTCAATGTTAACTTTACTAGCATTAGTAGCACCTATACAATCTAAATTTATTACTTGTGATTTCTCCAAAGGATATATTGGATTTTCAACATAATACTTTGAACCCACCAATCCATTTTCCTCACCATTCCATAGAGCGAAGAGGATTGTTTTATCTGGCATGTTCTTCTGATTCTTTATAACCCTTGCCAATTCAAGTATCATTCCAACTCCAGAGGCATTATCTAGGGCTCCAGGAAAGTACTTCCCATCAGTTCCACTTCCAGCATGGTCAATATGAGCTCCTATTATTAAATACCCATCATCCTTTTTCTTTCCATCTATCTTCCCAATAATATTTGCTGATTCTACGACTGGGAATTCCAAATCGCATTTTATTCTTGCTCCTCTTATTATTCCTGCTCCTTTAGGAGGCTCCTTTGTCGCAGAGTCTCCAAGCTTTTCATATTCTTCTTCCAGTAATCCAGGGTCAGAATGCTTTTTCAACCTGATATAGGCTTCTCTCCCTAGAGCTCCAAAAAACATGTTTTTCCCCTTTTTTGAGTTAGATGACACGGATTTTATTCTATAATCATTACCAGCTACACTTTTGAATGTCCCTAATCTGTTAAACAGTAACCCCTTACCACCATTCTCAAGCACAAATTCAATGTCCTTTTCTCTAATTCCGGTTGATGCCATTACAACTAACTTATCCTTAATTAGTTCAGGTTTAATTTTAGGTAAATATTTATCAACTAATAATATGTCTCCTTCAAATCTTATACCCCCACCAACACTGTAGGTAATTGCTCTGTAATCCTCATAGATTTTTAATTCTTCCAGTATATTTCCTTTTTCATCTTCTATTGAAAAAACAGGTACTGTATCAATTATTGGAACCATACAATCAAAATACTGATAATATGTGTCATTTTCACCGGCTGGCTCTATGCCTAGCTTTTTAAAATGATTTTCAACATACTTTAGTGCCAATTTATTTCCCTCTGACCCTGTTAGTCTTCCGTTATACTTAGGCGATGCCAGTTCCTCTATGTGATCATATGCATTATCTACGTTAAAAATAGTCTCATCAAATGAGTTTTCATACGAATTAATAAAATAAGATATTGTCAGTGCAACAATTAAAATCGGAAGTATCAAGTGAATAATGTTTAATTTTTTAGAGTCTGGTGAAAATCCCATGATATCTCTCCTTCTCTTTTCTATAGGAATAAAAATGTTAAATTATACTTTATACAATACATTTATAATGAATATTATATAACAATTAATCTACTTATCCAAATATTAAATTATTTGTATATATTAATAATTTGTGCAATTTTCTGAATTTTTCTGCTCGATTTGCTCGAATAACTACTAAATTTTTATACATCTTATAGTATAACTTTTATTTGTTTGGTATAATATTATAAAAATGTTAATTATTTTTTAATTCTAATTTGTTTTTTAATTAAA
>JMSU01000207.1_pt1 | contig 21070 bp, 19 predicted proteins | sample 179011 | NCBI WGS metagenome assembly JMSU01 (sample SAMN02769580, study PRJNA246767) | bioreactor metagenome | isolation source: Culture-1 Bioreactor ArsB derived from microbial biomass from the upper 2 cm... | place: Germany: Bremen | collected day 87 after inoculation
GATAATTTTGAAATTTAAAACAATAGAAAAACTCCAAAACCAATTATTTACCCAATAACATAGGGGTTTTCCTTTGTTCCATCTCCCGATTTAATACTAGTGTCTGAAATGCTGACATATAGTGCAGGAACAATTCCAAGAGTTCCGCGATATGCACTTCGACAATCTAGGTAACCATCACTGCTGACATCACGTACACCATGGGAATCTGCTGCAGTTACGGTTCTCAGCCAATACCATGTATATTGATTATTACTCTCATCACTTTCCGCTGCTTTTTTAGTAGGAGTCTTATACCACTCCCAGCCATTATCTAGAACATATTCCTTAACCTCTTTTATCGAAAGAAGAAATACCTTGTCCGTTACGCTTTCAAAATATGCATTGTCATAATTTCTAAGAGCTATATCAGGATAAGCACACTCAAATTCATGACCTACGTCGCCTGATTCCTTCTCATTCTGATCAAACTCTGGCAATAAAACCTTGTGCTTATCTGCTTGTATTAATTCCTTTTCTCTATCAGAAAAGGAATTAAGGAATCCGGCTTCATCTGAATATGCATTATAGCCGCTCCAAACTCCATCCTTAGTAGGAGCATTGCTTGTATAGTCTACCTGTTTTTTTTCACTATTTAGCCAATCTCTTATGTTTGACTCACTCCAACGATTGCCCCCATAGTTTTGTCTATCAGAATCATCTGAGTACTCGGTACCTTCCTTAGAATCGAAGGGTTTATAAGAAATAATATACTCAGAAAACAAGAGTAATCTATTATTTTCTTGATGAATTCCGCGCCATAGAATAGGCTCATTGTTATACTTACCAAAACGAATATATTCTCCAACTTGAACCTTACTACCTACCATTCCCTCTTTAGTCATACTCTTTTGCACCTCCCTTTAAAACTTGACAGGTCTTTACAGAATGTATTTTCCTATATCCTTGCAGAAACTCTACTTCTGCATTATATAAATCCTTCAAAAGATTTACCTTTTCCATATTCTCAACTTTCCCAAAGGTTAAGAATAGCAGCGCTTGCCACATAAACATCCAACAACCAACCTTAATTACTTCTACTATCACATTAGCTAGAACACTAGCGTCAATAGATATGGAAAATATTATAGTTAACCCAGTTATTGATAACAATGCAGAAATCAGAGCTTTAAAATATAACTCATCAAGACTTACTTTCTCTACAATTCTATTTTCTTCCATAATGCTCCGCATTTCATCAATAATTATATTTTCAATATCTATTCTTTTTGAATCCTCGAGGACATATATTTTTATCCTATGCTTTTTATTCCTCATAGAAAGGCTGCAATTTTCCGTCAGTTGAGATACTATATTTGAATTTACTTGCCTATATGTACCTTCATCAACAAAAAAATCGCTGTACTTTCTTGCAAAAATCTTATGTTCGTATCTAATTTTATCTTTTTCATCTTCTTTAATATTTGTTACAACTTTCACTTCACATTTAAATCCATTATAATAATTATCACTTGCTTGCAACATAGCTTCACTGTCCCTTATACTTTTTTTCCAAAATGCTTTAGGACTATACCATTCCTAAATATCTTAGCGGTATTATGCTGAGAGGTGTTTATAATTATAAATGATTAGTCCTTCACTTCAATTAATATAAATCTTCAATATTTATAGCTTCATCTATCATTTTCTTTTCTTCTGCTGTTAACTCAACTTTTGGTTTTCTTATAAATCCACCATCAAGACCCTTTTTATTAAGTACATATTTAACCAGCTGGATAAATTTAGGAAACCCTTCAAGGAAATTAAGTACAGGAAGTGCTTTTTTGTATACTTCATATCCTTTGGCATAATCCTTTTCTTCAACTACAGATTCATATAAATCTACACACATTCCAGGTGCAATGTTAGCTAAAACACAAATCCATCCCTTTGCGCCCATAACAAATGACTCATAAGACATATTCTCCCATCCGCAGAATGGTACTATTTTATCACTTAAATTCATCGCTACTGCAGTCAGCCTTTTTATATCTCCAGATGACTCTTTAATTAACTTCATATTTGGCAGCTCAGCGATTTGAACTAGAGTATCATACTCTATATCAACTCCAGCTGAGTGTGGATTGTTATATACCAATATAGGAAAATCTACTGCATCATTTATATTTTTATAGTGCATATATATTTCTTCTTGGAGAGGCTTACAATAGTATGGTGGTAAAACCATACCAGCAGCTACCCCGTTTGCCTTTGCATGCTCTACAAGTTCGATAACATCATCTGTTCTTTCCCTAGTTGTCCCTACTATTACTGGAACTCTACCAGCGATATGCTTCATCATTATCTCTAAATATTCTTTATGTTCTTCTGTTGTTACACTTAAATATTCTCCAGTGGCTCCAAGTAAGCAAAGTCCGTGAACACCATTTTCTATTAGCCAATCTACATTTTTCTTTGATCCATCATAGTCAAATTCTCCATTGTCTTTAAACGGTGTTATTGTTACTGCAAAAATTCCCTTTAAGTTACTCATTTTTTCTACTTCCCTTCTCAATTATTTTTTCGTTAAACTTTTACAAAATCGAACCTACAGGGTTTATATAGTAAAACTTAATTTATATATGTACAAGTACTCAGTTTTTTGGGGAGTTTTGGGCATGTATAAATTAAAGTTTTTACTTAAATCCCTATATTTCATTCCATTTTGATTATTTTCTTCATTTACCTTAATAAGCAAGTACTGTGCCAAAATTTTTACTGCCTCAAAATGCTGAATTTCAAATGATAATTTATTCCAAAAAAAATATGGGGTCATGTTGATTTCTCCCATTGACCCCATAGCACACTTTCATTTTAACTTTTAATACTACTATTTACTTTCTATATAAGCTCTAGTAAAATCATGGTATCCATTTATCATTTTATGGTCTTTAACATAATCTTTTACCAATACTTTATTTGTCATATAGAATAACGGAGCAACTATATGCTTATCCATTATGAAATCTTCAGCCTGATGAAAATATCTACGACCTTCAGAAACATCCGCAGCAAATTTTCCTTTATTCACTAAATCGTCATATTCCTTATTGGTATATTGTGTATAATTCGTTCCACTACCTGTAATATATGTATCCAGTACAGCTATAGGGTGAATAACAGAAGGGTATATCATACTACCAGCTATTTGAAAATCTCCCGTCTGCATTTCATCATAAAGAATTTGGAATTCCTTAGCTGCTATCTCTACGTCAATACCTAGATTATTTTTCCACATTTCAACGAATGCTTCTGACATTCTCTGACTTGTTTGTACGGCTTCAGCACTAATTACTAATCTAGGGAAACCTTCACCATTTGGATAACCTGCTTCTGCCATTAATTTCTTTGCCGCTTCTACATTAGCACCATTTACATCTATGCCATAATCAGCCTCGCTAGCTTTTTTAAAATCTACTCCATCAGCGATATATCCATAAGGAATTATTCCTGTTGCTGGCAGTACTCCACCTCCTACTACTTTTTCCGCTAAGGCTTTTCTGTCTATTGCAAGGGAAAGCGCCTTCCTAACTCTTACATCATCAAGAGGTTTTTCTTTTGTATTGAATTCAAGATGTTCTATTCCAAATACTGCATCTAGATAAAATTCTGGATTCTCTACAAGTAGCGTTTGCACTTGTGATTTTGGCACTCTAGCGGAGCACTCTAATTTACCTGCAATATAAGCGCTAAGAGCTGTAGATGAATCAGGTATAAAATAGAAAACAGCTTTATCAAGCTTAACATTTTCAGCATCTCTATATAGGTCATTTTTAACTAATACTGCTTTATCATTATGTGTTAACTCGACTATCTTAAATGCACCATTACATATTCCTAATTTCCCAACATCAAGTGCCCATCTATCAGGATCTGAACTAACAATATCCTCTCTTAAGGGGAACTTTGAGTCTAAACACTTTAAACCATAATCTCCAGGATACTCCATAGTTATTTCAAGGGTTGAATCATCAATTACTTTTACTCCTAAGACATCAAGCTTAGCCTCACCATTAACTACATCAAGTCCATTCTTCATAAAGAAGATATCCGCTGATAACTCTGAGGCTGTAAGCGGGTCAGCTAATCTTTTAAAAGCATACTCAAAATCTCTAGATGTTACTGGCTTTCCATCACTCCACTTAGATTTTTCATCAATCTTGAAGGTATATACCAAACCGTCTTCACTTACTTCCCAGCTTTTAGCTGCAGCAGGTAATATGTTTCCTTTACCATCCGCACGTACTAAACCTTCAAATAAATGTATTAACATACCCACACTATCACCATCGGTGGTTAATGTCGGGTCTAGAGAAGATCCACCTTCACCCAAAGTTACTCTAACAACTTGTTCTACTTTCTCTGTTTTAGGATCTGTACCTTGTTTAGTTTCACTATTAGCCTCAACGCTTTCTTTACCAGAATCTGTTTCACTATTACACCCTGCTAACATAGCTACCATCATTGTTAACACTAATATAACGGCTAAGCCTTTCTTAAACATAAATTTTCCCCCTTCTATTTCGATAATAAGTTCCTTGAATAACAATATGCAACTTCCTTACTTGTTACAAAGATGACATGCTACCTTGTGACCCTCTGAAATTTCCTTTAAAGGTGGTTCTATCTTGCTGCATAGTTCCATTGCATGTTGACATCTTGTTCTAAATCTACAACCCGATGGAATATTTAGCGGACTAGGTATCTCACCTCCCAATAGTATCCTTTCTTTTTTATTTTTATTCTCGTAATCAACTATTGGTATAGCTGACAACAAAGCTTGAGTATATGGATGGCAAGGATTTTTATAGAGTTCTATTTTATCTGCAATCTCTACCATCTTCCCTAAATACATAACTCCTATTCGATCGGACACATATTGTACCATAGATAAATCATGGGAAATAAATAGATATGTTAGTTTCATCCTTTTCTGTATTTCCTCAAGCATATTTGAAACTTGAGCCTGTATGGACACATCAAGTGCAGATATTGGCTCATCAAGTACTAAAAAGTCTGGTTTTACTGCCAAAGCTCTTGCAATACCAATACGCTGCCTCTGACCACCACTAAATTCATGGGGGTATTTATACATGTGTCGCTTTCTTAACCCAACTGTTTCCAATAGTTCTTGCACTCTTTTATTCTTTTCCTTTTTACCTACTATATTATGAACCATCAATGGTTCTCCAAGTATTTCTCCAACTGACATCCTAGGATTTAAACAAGAGTATGGATCTTGAAATATCATTTGTACACGTTTTCTGTAAGGAAGCAACTCATTTCTTTTTATCTTAGATATATCTTGGTTTTCATATAGTATCTCACCCTCGGTTATATCATGAAGTCTTATTATGGTCTTTCCTAAAGTGGACTTACCGCATCCTGACTCACCAACAAGCCCTAATGTTTCACCTTCTCTAATTTGTAAGTCGACTCCATCTACGGCCTTTACATAAATCTTGTTATTTAAGCCAATTCCTTTACTTTTTGAAAAATATTTCTTTACACCTTTTAATTCAACTAGTATTTTATTATCCATTTTAACCCCTCCTAAATACCTTTAAATTTGTTAGCAGGAGCATCCTCATGCAACAACCAACATAAGCTTCTATGCTCTTCATTCACATAGTGGTAATTTGGCAATCTATTTATACAAATTTCCATAGCATGCTCACATCTAGCTGCAAAAGAACAACCTTTAGGTGGGTTTAATAAACTAGGAGGAGTCCCAGGGATTGGTATTATCTTCTCCTTTTCCCCATAGGTAATTTTAGGGATAGAATTTATAAGTCCAACAGTATATGGATGTTTTGGAGACTGAAAAATTTCTTCAATAGGCCCTTCTTCCATAACCATTCCTCCATACATTACTACTACTCTAGAACAAACTTCATTTATAACTCCTAAATCATGGGTTATAAGAACTATTGATGTGTCAATTTTCTCACTCAGTTCCTTCATCAATCCCAGTATCTGAGCTTGTATTGTAACATCTAATGCTGTAGTAGGCTCATCTGCTATAAGTAAATCCGGTTGACAAGACAGGGCTATTGCAATCATAGCTCTTTGATTCATACCTCCACTACATTCAAAGGGATAGTTATTAAACCTTTCTTCTGGTGAAGGAATACCTACAAGCTTCAACATCTCTATAGCTTTTTCTTTTGCTTGCTTCATATCTAACTTCTGATGTCTTCTGATAACTTCAATTATTTGTTGCCCTATGGTATAAACGGGGTTTAAAGATGTCATAGGATCTTGAAATATCATGGCTATCTCATTACCTCTTATATGAATCATTTCACGCTTATCTTTTTTAAGTAAATCCTCACCTTTAAATATTACCTCTCCCTTTTTTACCTTTCCTGGAGATTGAAGTAAGTTTAATATTGACATTGATGTTACACTTTTACCACTTCCTGACTCACCTACAATGCCTAAAGTTTCCTTTTTTCTTAAATTAAAATCTACTCCTCTAACGGCTTCAACTTCACCAGAATCTGTGAAAAAAGAAGTACGTACTCCCTTAACTTGCAATAGAAAATCTTCCATTTTTCTTCTCCTTCACTTGTTTATTGTCTCAATCTAGGGTCAAAAGCGTCCCTAAGTCCATCTCCTAATAAATTAAACGCTAATATGGTAACTGTTATGAATGCAGCTGGTAATATTAGTTGATATGGAAATACTCTAAATCCTTCTACTCCGTTTTCACATATTGTTCCCCATGATGCATTTGGTGCAGGTATACCTAAACCTATAAAACTAAGAAAAGCCTCAGTAAATATTGCATCTGGAATCATAAATGTTGCAGATACAATAATTGTTCCCATAGCATTCGGTAATAAATGTCTTACTATTATCTTCAGATCACTAACTCCAATCGTTTTAGCGGCTAATGCGTAGTCCATAGTTTTTAGCATTAGCATTTGACCTCTTACTTGTCTCACTATTCCAGTCCATCCAACGGAAACCATGGCTATTATTATGGTTTTTATACCTGGTCCTATTGCTACCATCAGTATTATTATATATAGCATTAGAGGAACGGTACTTATAACATCAACGATTCTTATCATTAAGTTATCTATCCAACCTCCAGCATATCCAGATATACCTCCATACAAAACGCCTATAAAAACATTTGATATCGTTGCTACAAATGCTATTAGGAGAGAAATTTTGGCACCGTATATAAGTCTGGTTAACATATCCCGTCCAAGTTTATCTGTACCAAATATAAAGGTCTTGTTAAGTAATTTTTTATGAACCTTCATAGGTTCCTCTTTACTATTAAATAGCTTTATAGATCCTTTAGAAAAATCTATAGTCATTTTTTCGCCATTTATATCGTATATTTTTCTCTTATTCATCATGTCCATTTCAATGGGTTCAAAAGCCTTTAACAATTGTCCTTTTTTAGTAACCGTAAGTATTCTCAGTCCCTTTTCTAGACTGATATACTGTCCATCTGCCAATTCATAAACCTCGAGTTTCAAACCAACGTTTGAGAAATCAAGATTCTGATCATTTTGTCCATATTTAGAAAAATATGGCCCCATTACAGCCAATAATAGCATAAGAACTATTATGATGAGTCCAAACATAGCGACCTTATTTTTCTTTAATCTTCTAACCGCATCTTGAACATAAGTATAACTTTTTTCTTCAAAATCATTTTTATCTTCATCAATTTTTTTAACTTTTTCCATAACTTTGGATCAATATCTTGTTTCTTTATATTACCCACATCCATATTAAGCCCCTACCTCCTGATTATTCATATATTCTTATCCTAGGGTCCACTATTCCATAAAGGATATCAGTTACAAATACCGCTATAACTAATAGTATCGTGTCAAATACCGTTATCCCCATTATTACCGTATAATCTCTAACTGCTATACTATTAACAAAATATCTACCCATACCCGGTAGCGCAAAAATCTTTTCTATGGCAAAGGATCCAGTAACTACAGTTATTGCCATTGGGGCTAAAAAAGTAACAACAGGTATTAATACATTCTTAAATGTGTGTTTAAATATTACTACACTCTCTGGCAGCCCCTTTGCTCTTGCTGTTCTTATATAGTCCTGTTGTAGCACTTCCACCATATTTGAACGAACAAGTCTTGAAAGAAACGACAGAGGAAACCCTGCTAAAGCTATTACAGGTAGTACATACGACTTCCACGATCCCACGCCAAATATTGGTAACCATCCTAGTTTTAGTCCAAATATATATATCATCATAGTTGCCAATACAAAACTTGGTATACAAACCCCTAAAGTAGCCATAATCAGGACAAAGCGATCCTCCCATTCATTCTGCCTAAGTGCAGATAATACACCAAAGGGAATTCCTATTGCTACTGCAAGTATTACAGAAAATATACCTATAATAGCTGAAGTAGGCAAACCATTTCTGATAAAATCATTTACTGTTTGTCCTTTATACTTAAAGGATGGTCCTAAATCCCCTTTCATAATACCTTTTAAATAATCGAAGTATTGCTTTGACAATGGGTCATTCAAATGATATTTTTCGTTTAACGCTTCAATAACTTGAGGTGGTAATCGCTTTTTCTTTGCAAAGGGACCTCCCGGTACTGAATGCATTAGCACAAAGGTCATAGTGATAACAACCCAAAGGGTTACTACCATTAGAATTAATCTTTTTATAACGTATCTGCTCATTCTATTGCCCCTCCTTATATTTTTTATATCGTTAGTAGAGGTGTCTCATGAGATACCTTTATGAGACAGCCCCTCTATTTATTGTTTGAATGACGAAATAATGCTAGTTACCTTCTACATAAGCATTGGTAAAAATACGATATCCTTTGATAATCTTATAATCTTTAACATGATCTTTTATTAAGATTTTTGCTGTCCCATAGTATAATGGACCTACTACATACTGAGACATCCACAAATCTTCTGCCCCATGATAATTTTTAACAACTTCAGCAGTAGTCTTAGCAGTTTTAGCTTTATTAATAAAATCGTCAAAATCACTGTTACTGTACCCGTTAAAGTTCATTCCACTACCTGACATATACATATCCAATATGTTCAGAGGATGAGGAAAATCGCCACCGATGCCAAAGTAAGATATTTGGAAGTCTCCTGCTGCTAATTTGTCAATCATAACTTGACCTTCCATTGCTTCTATCTCAACTTCAATACCCAAGTTCGATCTCCACATCTCAACAATCGCTTCTGTAAGTCTCTGAGACCCAGCCTCGGCTGTGCAAGTAATTACTAATCCTGGAAACCCTTCTCCATTCGGATATCCTACTTCAGCCATTAATTCCTTTGCCATTTCTAGATTTGCACCATTCACATCTATGTCATAATTTTCATCTTTATTTCTATCTTTTCTAAAATCAACTCCATCGAAAATTACGCCATAAGGAATAATTCCTGTTGCTGGCATTTCTCCACCGCCCAATACCTTTTCGGTTATGGCTTTTCTGTCTACTGCAAGGGTAAGTGCTTTTCTAACTCTTAAATCATCAACAGGTTTTGCCTTTGAATTGAATTCCAGATAATATAAAGAAAACTCAGGCACTAGATGGAATTCTTCATTCTCAACAAGTAGTTTTTGTACTTGTGAGTCCGGCACAGTAATTACTGCATCTAATTTCCCTGCAACGTAAGCACTAAGAGCCGTAGATGAGTCAGGAATAAAATGGTAAACCATCTTGTCGAGTTTGACATTTTTAACATCTCTGTATAGATTATTTTTTTCTAATATAACTTGCTCATTTGGCTTCCATTCTACAATATTAAATGGACCATTAGATATTCTTAGTGCTTCTTTATTAAGTGACCATCTATCAGGGTTTCCACTAACAATATCTTCTCTTACAGGTAAGAGATTCGCTATAGCTCTTAAGGGATAATCCCCAATAACATTAAACTTTATTTTAAGAGTAGAATCATCAATGGCCTTTACTCCTAAAGCGTCTAATTCAGCCTCTCCCTCAAGTACTGCTTCTCCATTTTCGACAATTAACAATCTTCCTGCTTGTTCTGAACCGGTAGTTGGGTCAGCTATCCGTTTAAAAGAATACTCAAAATCCTTAGCCGATACGGACTTTCCATCACTCCATTTTGCATTTTCATCCATTTTAAATGTGATTTCTGTTCCATCTTCATTCACTTTCCAGCTTTTAGCTGCACCAGGTATTACTTTTCCGCTGCCATCATCAATTACTAAAGGCTCAAAGGCATGATTTAAAATAGCTGAACCCACTGAATCATTATTTAAATTTGGATCTAGTGTTTTCATTTCTTCCCCAGCACCAATATTAATCACTTGCTCTACCTTTGCAATTTCACCTAAAACTTCTGTACTTTGTTCACTAGCATCTATTTTCGCATCATCTGTTTTACCATTACAGCCGACTAACATCCCTACTATCATTGTCAAAACCAATATAAAGACTAAGTATTTCTTGAACATATACCTTCCCCCTTTTGTCTTTTAAAACTTTCAAAAACATTAATTATATTAATATATAAGTTAATACTTCTTGAGGAAACAGGATAATTCTAATTTGGTAGAATTACATAATAAGTATTCCATGGCTCTAGAAATCTTAAGACTATATGTAGCAGATGGTCTAATATTTATCTAAATCAGCTTGACTCGGCACTGTCATAATTTTCGGTATTGTTCCTTGATACAATTCATAAGCAGATGGCAAGAAAGTTTTTACTTCTTCTTCATTTTTAAGAGTCCACTCATCTTCCCCTAATCCATATTTCTCTTGAAGATTCCAGACCGATGTGATTACCCAATAGACATATTCTTGCATCACTGCAACCTTTATGGCATCAAGATCTTCTATATCAAGGTATTTATCAATATCGTAATACTTCTTTTCTGCAGCTTCCATCATACTTCTATATGCTCTGGAGTCATTATCGGCTCCCCATATTTCAGGTAATGTGTGGTGAAATCCTATGGCAGTTATGAAATGGAGCAGATGTTCCACAACTTCCATAGTTTGAGTTTTACTGCCCTCAATAATAATATCCGGGACACTATTCTTTTTAACAAAATCATCACACTCAAGTTGCTTTTCTATTTCCTCAACTTCATCTACTCGTATAAAAGGGATTACACCTCTGTACTTATATACATTCTGTAAAACTTGTTCCTGTAACTCCAAATCCATACCTTCTTTTCTAGGAAACATGTCTTTCAGGGTAACTGCAACCTTTAGCATGAAATCGTCTGTAACATTATCATTTGCTACAAAAGTTATTCCATAAACCATCATTTTTTTAGTAAATATTTTATATTCATGAGATCTGATAATCTTGGTCTCTTGATAAATATTATCAAGCACATCATTTCTAGGTTTTAATAAAACCATTCCACCTAAATGAGTTGGTTTTGTTGTACCCTTATTCATTATAATCACTCTCCCATTCATATAGATATCTCTATAATTTTATTAAAGATATTTAGAACCAGTTCAATACCTAGTCCTATTTTTTCATTGGCTAGTACCTCTACATATGAGCTTATGAAGCAAATGTTTCTGAAAAATTTTCTTCTAAGTTACGCTTTACCTCACTTCCCTTCTCAATTAATATACTGTACTGATTTTTTACAATGTAGATATTAATTCATTCTAGCGAATCAATATTTAGAATATTTCCATTATTATATACAATGCAAATGCCATGCCAAAACCAGGCATGATAAAACGTTGATTTTTCGGCAGTATATTTTGCAAAAAAAAATACGGGGTATTGTAAGTCCCTCCCGTTCACCCCATAACATATTTTGGCTTATTCTATTTTTTCAGAAGATTAATTACTCAGAAATCCTTCTAAATTCTTTATTTCTTATTTCCAACTATAATCACTAAAGTAATACAATGCCATTGGGTTAGCCTTAACACCTTGTAAATCCTTGTCACCTGCTAACGAAACTGTACATACATCTAAAGGTATTAGTGGCAGTTCTTCATGAACAATATTTGATAACTCAGAATAAAGCTCAGCACGTTTTTCCCTGTTGACTTCTGTCCTTGCTTGATCCAGCAACTTATCTACTTTTGGATTACTATATCTACTTGGATTAGTTGAATTTATTTTACTGCTGTGTAATAGGGGATATAGCCCTGTATCTGCATCTCCTCCAAAGAAACCATATCCATTAAAGGACATCTCATAGCCCCCATTAGCCTGCAAATCTAAGAATTTTCCATATTCCAACATCTCAATTTCACAATCTATGTTTATATCCTTAAGGTTAGCTTGAACAACTTGAGCAACTCTATAACCTGTTTCTTCATTTACCATTATTTTTGTTTTAAATCCCTCTGGATATCCTGCTTCTGCTAGCAAATCTTTTGCTTTCTCAATATCCTTGGGATATCTTTTAACGCTTGGGTCAAAACCAAACACACCTGGAGGTATTACACCATCCGCTACATATCCAGAACCTTCTGTTAAAATATCTAAAATATTTTCAAGATCTAAGCTGCATGCAAAAGCTTGCCTTACTTTTTTATCGCTAAAGTGTGGAAGTTCGTTATTTAAAATCAAATAATCCATACCGGCTAATACAGCTTCATCATAGATTAAAGACTCGTTATCTAATATATGCTTTTTATCAACTGGTGGAACATTGTCTAACAAATCAAATTCTCCATTTTCCAGGGCTATAACTGCTGTACTTTGATCCTCAACGAATACTAAATTAATATTTTTTATTGGGGCCGCGCCTAAATGATAGTCTTCATAGGCCTCTAGTTTCATTTTCTCACCATTTATCCACTCAACAATTTTATACGAGCCTGTACCAACTGGGTTTCTACCATAATCATCACCAGCTGCCTTGACAGATTCCTCATTTACCAGCGACAGGTATGCAGAGGCAATATAACTCATAAAGGGACTATATGCATACTTCAATTCGATTTTAACTGTATAGTCATCAACAACCTCAATGCCCTTTACAGCTTTCACGATATCCGTTGTGTAAGGTGAATCTGCTGCACGATTAAATGTAAATTTAACATCATCAGCTTTCAGCTCGTTTCCATTATGAAATTTATTTCCTTTGCTTAAATAGAAGGTATATTCTTTTCCATCCTCTGAAATTTCCCATTTTTCTGCTGCCATTGGAAGGAATTCTTCTTTATTGTAATCATATTTCACCAAGGTCTCATTTATATTCATAATAATAGATTGACTTGCTGAAACATCGGTATATTGTGGATCCAAGGTAATGGGTTCACCTTTTCTCATGGTAAGACTATCTCTTGAAGAACCTTCCCCACCCGCTTTCTGGCTTCCCCCTCCACAGGCTGTAAGTAGCATCATTACTATCAATAAACCTATAAACAAACTTAATTTTACTCTCTTCATAATTTTTTCCTCCTTAAATTATTATTTTTTAATACCAGCTCATAAGATTTCATTAAAACCACTATTTCAATACTTGCAAGTTGGTATATAAAACTATCTAAGTGAGCTAATTAAATTAACAATATTTGCTTCAGAACAGACTTTACCTCTTAATATATCTTCTTTACTAGTCATTATTATTACTACTCCTGGTCCTCTACCAGCCATACTGCTTTGTCCGTGAACTACAACTCCAATACTGGCAGCACTCTCTAAGTATGCGGTTCCATAGCAATTATCCGCACCTTCTAGAAGAACAAAATCACCAAGACATAGCTTATCAATCCCGTACTTCTCAATTTCCTCATTACTAGAAGTAGATATATCAACGTCTGTAATAGCCGGCCCACCTTCGCCTGTACCGGCACCATTAAACTGCTGAGGAATTATGGCTTTTATAGGTACTAGGATTTTACCATCTCTTTCTTCAATATCTATTTTCTCAAATAATTCAGGATCTATATTAAGCATTTTTACTTGTGGATAATCTTCTAATGCAAATCCCTGTCCATATGACTTTATGCTTATCTTATCGCCAATCATCATTTTATTTATATCTTCTTCAGAAAAATCAATTGTTACATGTCCACCATCGGGCCCTGCTTGTTTTCCAGTAACTATTCCTATAGCACCCTTAGCTTCTCCCGATATAACCTTAGCTCTATTACCTATACAAGCCAAAATTCTTAATCCTTCCGAAGCTTCCTTATTAGAGTTATAAACTGATACACCTGCCTCAATATCTTCACCAATCCATCCAAATGCAGAATCACCAAGACGCACATTGTAGTTAATACTGCCACAATTAGGTAATATGACAGGACGACCATCATATGTAATTATATATTCTCTCTTTACAGGATGAGGAATCTCACCTTGCACTCCTTGCATAATTAAATTCTTCTTATTAGTTTTCAATATATTCACCCCTAATATTTATTTGATTAATATGATTCTGTTGCTTTGAGGATACAACCCCTCAATTCCCCTTTCAGTTATCAATGCATTGTCTTCAAGGTTTAGATTAATCCGTTTATCCCACTCCGGTATCCATACTGTTATCATAAACTCAAATGATATTAAAGTATTAGGATAAATCATTATGGAGGATCTGTCCTTTCTAAAAGGTGCTATCGAAGGCCCTACAGCAACTTCACTATTTCCAGTATTACCTACACAGTGAGAATCTATGGAAAAGCCCACTTTCTCTGAGTTTCCTAAGGATTGCTGTATCTCTTTATCCTTATCAGTATCAGTATATGGAGTATAAACCAAACCCTCTTTAGTTATGGCCTTCACAACCAAATCAAGAGTCTCTCCAGCTGTTTTTCCAGATTTGATAGTTTTTCTAAGAATAGCTCTTACCTTTAATGCTGTATTCCAAGCATATCTAAGTCCTTCTGGGGCTTTAGTTTCATCTTCTCTTAGTATATAGGCATGTCTTTTAAAATCAGTACCATAATTCATATGGGTTCTTTCGCTACCCCAATCCCATACAATAAAATCTCCCCTTCGAACCTTATAATCGGGTCTGTTATATACTTCAGACTCAAAGTCACCCGAATGGATAACATAGGGCCAATTGACTTCTAAATCACTTACTGAAAAACCATCTGTAATTAATTGGCTTTGTCCATAAAGTCCTATTTCCTTTAAGCTAGTTTTTCCTGGTACAATACTTCTAAATGATCTTTCCATGATTCTGCGTTGCGCTTCGTAAAGACTACCAGCTAAAGCAATTTCACTCTTTACCCTTCTAACTCTATAATCTGTTATTACATCTTCTGAGGATATTAATTTCCTAGAAAGTTCACTGCCAATCAGTTCACATAGCTTAGAATATCCCGTATATGAAAGTCCGTCACAATGAGTAAGGGTCTCAGACATATTGACGGCTATATTTGACGGGTTATGTTTTGCAACATATTCACCTATTTGACTTTCTTCCCCTAGGACATCATATATTGACTTTTCAGCTACTTCTGCTAGTTCATATCCGAAAAGAGCTTTCTCTACTCTCAAGCCCCCTATATCCGTAAATACAAAATATCCTCTGCTAGCCCCAAAATCTATAGAAAAGGGATCGTTACTTCCTCTTCTTATGACGTGTATCCACATCTCCACATTGTTGTCTCTCATGGCTTCAGGCATTATATGGTCAAACTTTTCTCTTCGTATTAGGTTTAGCATCTCTATACGATAATCTGCCTCCGAAAATGCTTCCTCATTTTTCCCAAATAGCATATTTTACCTCCTCTATTAACACCCTATAGAAATCATAACTACTGCCTTTACTTTTTAACTATTTTCCCAATGCAATAATCTCATTTCTAGGATATATAAATTCACAACCTCTAGGAGTAATTACTACATTTTCTTCATAGTCAAAAAGTACTCGCTCATTCCACTCAGGTATCCACTGATTGATCATGAACTCGAATGCTATAAACTGATTTCTTGGGATAATTATGTCAGCACGATCCTGTCTTTGAGGTGCTATTGCCGCACCTACTTCATAGTCTGTTCCAGCATTTCCAACGGTATGAAAATCAATGGAGAAACCTGGTTTCTCACACTTACCAAGATCCTTACATATTTCTTCTGGAGCACTTTCAAAGGGAGTATGAATAAAGCCTGCATCCTCTATCGCCTTTACTATTAATTCCATAGTTTTTCTTGCTGTTCTACCTGATATTACTGTTTGCTTCAGAATGTCTCTGGCCTTTAATGTATTTCGCCAGGCACTCTTAACCCCTATAGGTAAATCAACTTCACCATCCTTAAGCAAGTAAATGTTTCTTTTAAAATCAATTCCATAATTAATGTTAACCCTCTCATAACCCCAGTCCCAAAAGAAGAAATCTCCTTTTTGGAAAATATAATCCATATCCTCTGTTTCTTCTAAAGTTGCATTTGCAGAGTACATAACATTCGGCGCAAAAGCCTGTAAATTATTTGGGGTTAGTCCCCATTCAATCAACTCTCCATGTCCGAAAAGTGCTACTTCTCGCCTACTTGTTTTTCCAGGAATTATATTTCTAAGCCCTTTTTCTAAAATTCGTCTTTGAATTTCACATAATCTACTGTATAAAACAATTTCACTATGTACCCTTTTCGCTCTAAACTCTGTAATCACTTTCTCTCCAGAGATTATTTTTTTAGAATTATCTTCCCCTATAAGATCGCACAGCTTAGAATAACCAGTGTAAGAAAGGCTATCAAAATGAGTTAGGCTTTGAGAGATATTTACTGCTATATTTCTAGGATTATGTTTTGCCACATAGTCCTTTATATCACTTTCTTTTCCTAAAACATCATATATTGACTCATCACCTATTGATGCATACTCATATCCAAAAAGGGCTCTCTCAATCCTATTTCCACCCGTATCTGTAAATATAAAATATCCTTTGTCAGCACCAAAATCTACAGAAAAAGGGTCCTTGCTCCCCCTCCTGATAACATGTATCCACATATCTACATCATTATCCTTCATGGCTTCGGGCATTATAAAGTCAAATTTCTCCCTTCTAATAAGATTTAACATTTCTAATCTGTATTCAGCCTCAAAAAATGTCTTCTCATTTCTTATATACATCATAAACATTAACTCCTTGTGTGCTCTTATATTTTTCGTAACGTTTTTCTATATATATTTGATAAGATTTGCACTCTCATCATACCTACCTTCAATTAAATCCTTTTGACATGTCATTATTGGTGTAATCCCAGGGCCATGCCCACCTATAAAGCTATCACCATGTATAACAACACCAACACTTACTGCACCTTCCATTCTTCCGGTCCCGAAGCTTTGGTCAATCCCTTCCATAATCACAAAATCCCCAAGGCGTATTTTGTCTAATTTATATTTCTTAAGAATTTCCTTATCACCAGTCATAAAGTCAACATCTCCAATCTGCCCAGGACCACATCCACATCCCGAACCAAAGAGGAATGATGGAATAGTTGCTGTTACTGGAACTACTATCTTTCCATTTTTTTCTTCAATCCCTAGTCTATCAAGTAAGTCTGGATCAAGATTCATTATGGTTATCTCAGGATAATCTAAAAGCTTTAGTCCTTGACCAACGGACTTAATAAGTATTTTATCTCCATAGTTAAGATTCTCCATATCTTCATTTGAAAATTGCGTTACTATATTCCATGCTCCACCATGTTTACCAGCCACAAATCCTTCTGCACCCTTGGCATCACCTTCCATAACTATGGCTTTGTTGCCTACACAAGATAACCTCACTAATCCTGCTTGTTCTTCTTTCTTAGGGTTACTGATAGATACAGAAGGTTCTATGTGGTCAGCAACCCAACCATAGGCAGAATCCCCTAATTGAACATTGTAGGTAATACCATCGGTGCAAGGTATTATATTCATTTTCCCGTCACGTGTTTCTGTAATTATATCCGACGGATGATTGACCTCTCCTTGAATAGCCTGCATTACAAGCTTTTCTTTATTAGTTTTTAACATAATTCGCCTCCTATTTCTTATATGATTTTATGATGAAATCTTATTTAAATCCGGGTTAAAAGTTATAATAACAATATTTCTTCAATGCCTGGATACAGTGTTTCAATACCCCTTTTAGTTACTAAAGAGTTTTCTTCAAAATTCATCTCTAATCTTTTTCCTCCTTCTGGATGCCAATAATGAAGTGAAAACTCAAATGCTATTAAATTATTTTCATTTATTATCATATTCTCTCTATCTTTTCTAAAGGGTGCCATGGATGGACCGACAGCAACTTCACTATTTCCTGTGTTCCCTACACAATGACAATCTATTGAAAAACCAATTTTTTCTGAATTTCCAAGGACTTGCACTATTTTTTCATCCTCTTCAGTATCTGTGTAGGGAGTATGTATATACCCTGCTTCCGAGACTTTTTCCACAAGGAAACTTAATGTGTCCTTTGCAGTTTCTCCAGACTTCATATTTTTTCTTAAAATATCTCGCACTTCCCTTGCTGAATCCCAAACCCCTTTGAATATCTCAGGTAGTTTATATTCTCCATTCTTTAATATATAAGCTTTTCTCTTAAAGTCAGTTCCGAAATTCAGATAATTAATTCCCCAGTCCCAAAAAAATAGATCTCCCGGGCGAAAAATATATTTTGGGTCTTCCCATTCTGATTCATCGGAGTCAGAAAATTGGATAGCAGGTAGAGGAAGTCCTTGGTAATCCGGCTCAATACCATAATCCAATAAAAGTCCGTAGGTATATAAACTCATTTCCTCCAAAGAAGTTTTCCCTGGAATGATTTTTCTAAAGGATTCCTCCATAACTTGGTTTTGAATTTTACATGCCTGGGCAAAAGCAATTATTTCACTACTGACTCTATTGACTCTAAAGTCTGTTAGTACCCTCTCAGATGAAACCAATTTTTCAGAGTATTTTTCACCGATTAGTTTACATAATTTTTTATAGCCCGTATATGATAGTCCATCACAGTGACTAAGCCAGGTTGACATATTCACACCAATATTCACAGGATTTTTTGACCCTACATATTCCTTTATATCTCCTTCTCTTCCGATAACATCGTATATAGATTCATCAGCAATTTGAGCAAAGCTATTTCCAAATATTGCTCTTTCTACAGTATCATCTGCTTTATAACTAAAAATAATATAGCCCATATCAGCTCCAAAATCTAAGGTGAAAGGATCTCTATCTCCTCTTTTGATGACATGAATAAGCATATCCATATCGTTATCCTTCATGGCTTTGGGCATTACAAAGTCCAGCTTATCCTTACGTATAACATTCATAATATCGTTTCTATATTTTATTTCTTGAGCATTATTTCTATAGTATGTCATTGATCTTGCTCCTCCTTTTTATATTCCATTAAATAAAGCACACGCTACAAAGTGGTCCTCTTCGATTTCTTTAAAAGCTATATCACTTCCTATGCATTTATTTGTAGCAAACCCACAGCGTTGTGCAAACCTACAGCCAGGTTTTGGTTCTATAGGACTAACTACCTCACCTCTAATAATTTCAACTTTATTCTTCAGCCTTACATTAGGTATTGGTATAGATTTCAACAGAGCTTTAGTATATGGGTGTTTTGGATTTACAAAAAGCTCATCACTAGGGGCTTCCTCAACACATTGCCCTAAATACATTACTGCAATTCTATCGGATATATGCTTAACCACCGATAAATCATGGGTTATAAACATATAACTCAGTCCCATCTCTTCTTGTAAATCCATAAGCAGATTTAATATTTGTGCTTGAATACTAACGTCTAAGGCACTAACAGGTTCATCACATACTATGAATTTAGGGTCTAATGAAAGGGCTCTTGCTATTCCAACACGTTGTCTTCTACCCCCATCTAGCTCGTGGGGATACGCATTGATAAGTCTTCTTGACAATCCCACTGTATTCATTAATTTTGTAACTTTACTTTGTATTGTTTTTTTATCTTTTATATTGTCAGTTACTATTATTGGCTCTGCTATGATATCGCTAATTGTCTTTCGGGGATTTAAAGACGCATAAGGATCTTGGAATATAATCTGAATTTCCTTTCGAATTCCTCTCATTTCCTTTTTATTATATTTGGTGATATCTTGACCTTTAAATAATATTTGACCATCTGTAGCCTCTAATAGCTTCATAATAACTCTTCCAAGGGTTGACTTCCCACACCCCGATTCACCTACAACACCCATAGTCTCCCCTTCATTTATTGTTAGATTTATACCATCTACTGCATGCAACATACCATTTGGAGTATCAAAATATTTTTTTATCTCTTTTGTTTGCAATATTGGCCTCGGCACATTCCCACCTCTTTTAGGATTTGTTTTTATTTATATAAATGACATTTAATCATGTGATTTTCAAAATCGTGTTCATCAGGTCGTTCTTTTTTACATATATCCATACACTTAGGACAGCGTGGATGAAACTTACATCCCTTTGGTAATTTTGCTGGATTTGGCATCAATCCAAATATTGGATTTAATCGTTTAGATTTTACCGTAAGATCTGGTATTGAATCAAACAATCCCTTGGTATAGGGATGGCGATTCTCTGATTCGAATACTTCTAAAGCAGTACCATACTCAACAATTTCTCCAGCATACATGATAGCAACTCTATCACAGTTCTGCGCCACCACACCTAAGTCATGGGTTATGAGAATCATTGATGTGTTTAATTTCGTTTTAAGTTCCCTCATCATTTCCAAAACCTGTGCCTGAATTGTTACATCTAGAGCAGTAGTAGGCTCATCTGCTATAAGCAGCTCCGGTTCACATGCAAGGGCTATAGCTATAACTACCCTTTGCTTCATTCCACCACTGAATTGATGGGGGTACTCTTTTTTTCTTTTTGGCGATATTCCAACTAATTTAAGCATCTCATCTGTTTTTTCTTCCATTTCTTTTTTGTTCCAGTCTTTATGAAGAAAAAGGGCTTCTTCTATTTGCTGTCCAACGGTAAGCACAGGATTCAAGCTTGTCATGGGGTCTTGAAATATCATAGCTATTCTATTCCCTCTTATTGGAAGCATATCTTTTCACTCGTTTCTACTATAGATATATCTCCAAATTC
>JMSU01000208.1_pt1 | contig 21037 bp, 21 predicted proteins | sample 179011 | NCBI WGS metagenome assembly JMSU01 (sample SAMN02769580, study PRJNA246767) | bioreactor metagenome | isolation source: Culture-1 Bioreactor ArsB derived from microbial biomass from the upper 2 cm... | place: Germany: Bremen | collected day 87 after inoculation
TATCGCTCCCCACTCAGGCCTAGGTGGCATTACACCTAATCCCAGGAAACTCAAACCCGCTGCAACTATAATAGTTTGACCTATTCCCATCGTAACTTTTACTATTATCGGAGCTAATGTATTAGGAATGATGTGTACCAAAATTATCCTTGCATTTGAAGAGCCGGCAATTTTTGAAGCTTCAACAAATTCTGAATCCTTCAGTGACAAGACTTGAGAGCGAACAGTTCTTGAATATTTAGGTATTCCAGATATTGACATTGCTATAATTAAGTTCTTCATCCCCACGCCTAAAGATGAAACAATTGCAATTGCTAACAATACCGGTGGGATAGCTAATAATACATCTAGGGCTCTCATAACAATATTGTCTATCTTACCTCCATAGTATCCCGCTATGGCTCCTAGGGCTCCCCCAACTACAAGAGAAGCTATGGATACAGAAAAAGCAATAAAGAGTGACAATCTACCTCCATATAATACCCTAGCAAAAGTATCTCTACCAAAGGAATCTGTACCAAAGAAATGTTCCCGACTTGGTGGTTTAAGTCTATTTGCTAGACTTTGTTTTACTATATCTGTTTCATAGTCAAAAATAAAACCCGATATTAGGGTTACAACTATAATAGTCGCTAATATTATCAATCCAAACATTGCTTGCTTGTTTTGTATTAATCTATACCATACCTCAGCTAACTGTGATTTGCTTTTTTGATTTACTTCCATCTATTCAACTCCTTTATATCCAAACAAACTTATAATTATGCTTCATATCTAGCTTTGATTCTTGGATCTATATAAGCATATGAAATGTCTACAATCAAGTTTATTAAGCTAGCAACCACAGATATCAAGGTAACACAACCTAAAACTATAGGAATGTCTTTAGCCCTAATTCCATTAACTAACAATGTACCAACCCCAGGCATTCCAAAAACGGACTCAACTAGGATAGTTCCAGCTAACAATGATGCTATATCCATACCTATTTCTGTAACTACAGGTATCATTGCATTTGGTAATGAATGCACTCGAATTATTCTTCTTCTTTTTGCTCCTTTAGCTTTAGCAGTTCTTATATAATCTTGTCTGATAACTTCAAGCATAGTAGATCTAGTCATCCTTATTAAAACAGCAGTACTCATAGCCGATAACGTAATGGATGGAAGTATGAAGTTCGAAAAAGATTCTGCCCCTGTGGCTGGAAATATACCTAAACCTAATGAAAATGTTAGTATTAGTATTAGACCCAGCCAAAAATCAGGAATAGATGCTAGTAGTAATGCAAATCCTGTACTGAGACTATCTGCCGCAGAGTATTGCTTAATTGCCGCTATAATTCCTATAGGTATACCAACTACAATAGAAATTAATACACAGAAAAATGTTAATTTTATTGTTACAGGAAATCTAGAAAATATCTCGTCTGCTACAGGAATTTTTGTCTTATAGGAGACTCCAAAATCTCCTCTTGCAACATGTGAAATATAATCAACATACCTTATCACAAATGGTCGATCTAACCCCAGATCTTCTCTGAGCTGCTGCGTTGCCTCCACAGTGGCGTTTTTCCCTAAAATCATTTTAGCTGGATCTCCAGGCGTTAATTCAATTATTGAATATACAACAAATGTTGCTCCTATTAATACTGGTAACATCATTAGAAGCCTTTTCAAAATATACTTATACAAATAATCGCCTCCAGTTTCTCTACAATTACAACATATTGTGTTCTTAAAAAATCTACAAGCATAAGAAATTGAAAAGAAATTACATAATCATTATTGATTCTTATATCTACAATATATTTTTCTCACTTCATATAGCTCAACATATTGATTTAAAGAATCAAAAAAGTAATTATGCAATTTCATCAATTAATTAAATTTTAATTGTTTAAAGCTATTTTATTTCCAGCTCCAATCTGAAAAATACATAAAGCCTAATTGAGTTGCAGTTACTCCGTCAAGTTCAGCATTATAAGCAGTTCCTATATATGGGATATCTAAAGGAATTATTGGCATATCATCATGTAATATCTTTGATATTTCTGAATATAATTCTTTACGTTTAGATCTGTCTATAGCAACTCTTGCTTCATCTAGTAATTTATCTACTTTAGGATTGTTGTATCTAGATGCATTTTTAGAGTTAATTAAACGACTATGGAATTGAGGATACAACCCTGTATCTGCATCTCCTCCAGGGAATTCATATCCATTTATCAGTATTTCATAGTCACCGCTTGTCTGCTTCTCATAGAAAGTACCAACCTCATACAATTCAATTTCTGCCCTAATATTGAGTTCTTGAAGGTTTGCCTGAATAACCTGAGCGCAAATATTAGCATCTTCATTGTTTACCATGATTTTTGTTTCAAAACCATCAGCATAACCAGCTTCTGCTAGTAAAGCCTTAGCTTCCTCTAAATCAGGATTATGTCTCTTTATAGATTCATCAACTCCAAAGGTTCCCGGTGGTATATGAGTGTCTGGAACTATACCATTACCTCCCGCGTACGCTTCTAAAACATCATTGTAATTAATAACCTTTGCGATAGCTTGTCTTACTTTAAGATCTTTTAACTCTGTTACTTCATTATTGATAACTAAATAGTCTATAAACGAAGCAACCATTTCATAATATCCAAATTCTGAATTTTCTACGAAGCCGGCTTTTTCCATAGGAGGAATTTCATAAAGAATATCTGCTTCACCCTTCTTTAGGGCAATTACTTGTGTAGTCCTATCCTGTATAAACTTAATAGTTACTTTTTTAATTGAGGCTTCTCCTAAATGATAATCTTCATATGCTTCTAAATCAACATGCTCGCCACTTGCCCAATTCACAAATTTATATGGACCAGATCCAATAGGATTTCTCCCATATGCATCTCCTTCCTTTTCAACTACCTCTCTATTCAAAATCCCTAAATTAGGCATAGAAATATAGTTCATAAAAGGACTATATGCATACTTCATTACAATCCTAACTGTATAATCATCTACGACAGAAATGTTTTCTACAGGAGACATATAATTCATTGTAAATGGTGAACTCATGGCCCTTTCAAAAGTAAACTTAACATCGTCGGCTGTTAGTTCATTGCCATTATGAAACTTATTGCCCTTTGCTAAATAGAAGGTATATTCCATTCCATCCCCAGAAATGTCCCATTTTTCAGCTACCCATGGGTCAAATTCTCCATTTGCTTCATTGAATTTAACTAGGCTTTCATGTACATTTCCAAGTATACGAAGTCCACCAGTTGCATCTGTATTCTGAGGATCTAAAGTATCTGGTGGAGGTGATATTAAAACTACGTTATTCCTCTCATCCTTAACAGCCTCACTTGTCGCATCTTGACTTTTTACATCTTCACCTGTTACACCATCGCTTCCACCTTTAGAACACCCTGTCATCACCATAGAGAAAATTAGTAATAGAATTATCCCGCCAATCAATTTTTTCACCATGATTTCCCTCCTTATATTTCTTATATTTTCTTCACTCTGTTAGGTTGAAAATATGAACTAGCATCCACACCTCCTTACAACTATTATGTGATTCCTCTCTTTTTTCTTTGGGGACTAATAAAACATGATACGAGTCTTTTATGCAAGTATCACGCCAACCATCAAATAGCAATATGTTATTATGAATTTCTTTTATTGAAAAAGCATGCCTACAGGCATACTGCGAATTTTCAGTCTTTTGAGAAAATTAAATATCTTTTTCATTATATATCTCTTTCAAAACAAAGGGATAAACAATAAAAACTTTTCAACCCCCATTGAACCCATTCCATTTTATTAATGCTCGATTTATAAAAGAATAAGAACAAAGGAACATATTGCGAGACCACTCTTATTTCTTGCTTCAGCATCGCTCTCACATCATCTGAATTATCTCATTTTTTATGCAAACAAATCACCCACCTTTGGGTTCGAATTCCAAAATTATATTTTTTTATATTTTATACTATATTTTTACAAATTGGATACAGAATGGATACATCACAATGATATAATCAGACTACGAAATTGCAATTTCAATTACATTGACATTATTTTCAAAATACAAAACTTAACTATTTGCTTTGAAATGAACATTTAAGTACAACTATTTAGATAAGGAAATTTGTATTTAGTACCAAAATAATATCTATTAGTTAAGGCAATTGCATATGCGAATATCATCCTTAATTTAACCATTTAAAATAGAGCATATTTTAGTGGTATGGCTTTAGGGCTTTTAAAACCATATTAGTAGTAAGTTCTTTTAGAGATAAATCAACTATAAGGTATAATAAATTTTTCAGAAAAAATGTAGAAGTGTTCATTATTTTCAGAAAAATTTGTTTCAAATATAAGAGTTGATTATCTATAGATTGTAATTATGCAATTCGCTCAATAAAAAAAAGGAGGATTTGTTAATGAAAAAATTTATTGCGTTGTTGGTTGTATGTTTAACAATTTTGGGAGGTGTTAGTTCATTTGCCTTTTGCCAAACAACTACGAATCCAAACTACGTTAATTACATTGGCACCGGAGATATTATAAGAGATAACTCTACACTCGATGCGGCTTATAGATCATATTTTACTAAATATATGAAATATACAGCTCCTAATGGAAAAGATATACTTATAGTAGCTCAGGATCAAGTTACTGATGAACAATTATTGAAGGCTTATAATCAGCTAAGCTTTTATTTAAAAGATCATGGTAGCTACAACAAGACTGTACTTGCTAATAAAATGGCAGATAATAATGCATTGCTTATGATGCCTAATGGTGCCGATGGTGCATCTAGCATACCAGAAAACGTTTTGACTGGTCAACCTTTATACCAAATGGAAACGCCTACAGTAGGAAGTAATTGGTACATACAAAACGATTATTCACACAGAGATGCAAGCTATGAAGAGATACTTCATATGGTACATGACTATGGAATTGGTACACAAAGTAATCCAGGAGTGTACCCTCAACTCCAACAGCAAATATATACAGCAACCATGAATGCACTGCCTGCAAACAAAGCTGATTGGGGAACATCAGGTCTTTGGGGATTAGATTCTAGAGACTGGTTACTTGAGCTAGAACAAGAGGGAAGCCTAGAGCAAGAATATTTAGCTTCAGTAGTAGATTCATATTATGGACTTTGGGGTCCATACACTGAAAACCCAGGTGGAATGTGGGGAATATATGTAGCCAAAACTCGAGCTGAAGTAGCTCAAAAAGATTCACAGGGATATGCAATTGTTCAAGCCTTCTTACCAGAAAAAATAACATATATGGTTAGAATTGATGCTGGTTTTAGTGGAACATTCAAAATGCATTTTGATGGTAATACACCATATACACATAAATCAAGATATCTATTAAATGCTAGCTTACTTGGAAGTAATAATTCCAATCTAACTGGAAACGACGACAATAACATTTTAATTGGTAATAGTGGTAATAATACAATTGACGGTAAAGCAGGAACAGATGTAGTTCAGTTTACAGGAGCATCTACAGAATATACAATAGTAAACCAAAACGGAGTAAAAACAGTAACAGATACTTTAAATAGAGATGGAACAGATACTTTAATAGACATTGAAGTCCTAAGATTTACAGATACCGATATCCAATAAAAAGAAAACGTGTTTCATATATAAGAAAAGTAAGAATCTAGATTATGGATTATTAATTACACAAAGTTTGTTACACTACCGAAAGATTTATAGGGGTAACTGTTTAGTTACCCCTATATTTTTTTCTAAAAGGCAGACAAAGGGACAGTGCCTTGCCTGCTATGACTTTTCAACCTATACTTACGTCTTGAATGGTAGGAAAATTACTAGATATTCCTGTTCCTTCAGCAAAACCCATGATACCAGCTTCAAATTCATCATCCGCTGTCATCTTCCAATCTACTTCTCCAGTTTCATCAATTTTTTGCACTCCAATTAGATTTTCATTAAAATATAATGCCAAAGTTATATTTTGGCTGTCATATTTTATGGAAATTATTCCATGTTCATCTTGTAATCTTTTTTCTTCAACCACTATAGGATCTTCACCTTTTCTATTTCTTATCATTTGTCCTTGTACAAATCTCATTTCCTTGGATATTACACATAAATCACACTCATATACAATTTTACCGCCATTTCCTTTCTTTCCCACAAATAAACCTATTCCTACTTGTGCCTCTTTTTTATTATAATAATCCCAAAACTTTGGTACTTTTATATGGGCTGATATTTCAAAATCTTTATTTATAGGAAATGATTTTTCATACTTATACCAAGCTTCTTGAACCCTACCGTCTTCGGATCTTAAAACACCCATATTATTTTCAAAATTCATAACGGCATTACGAAGACTCCAATCTTCATTTGATTTAAAGGCTTTACTATAATCCTCAACAGCATTCAAACACATATTACTAAATTTAATTTTTTCTTCATAAATAAACCCCCACACTATACTTTTGCCACTTAATCAATATTTTCAAATCATTTTTCTCTACCAAGTATCTTTGCCATCTTCTATTGGAACAACTGGCATCATTGCTTCTAATGCAACTTCTATTTGACTATCATCTGGTTCCTCTGTAATAAGGTTTTGTAGCATTAGTCCTACATAACTTAAAGTTCTAGCAACCCTCGAGCTATCTCTCCCTACCCATTTCATAATCTCATAACTTACGCCTGCGATAACAGGAATTAAAATGGTTTTTATCAATATTTCAATTGCTAAACTATTAATAGTAATCATTGAAAAAACTAATATATATGCTAAGATAACTATTAATAAAAAACTAGTACCACATCTTTGATGAAACCTTGAATATTTACGTGCAATATCTGTTGTCGCTTCTTGTTCATTTTCAAGACAATGTATAGCTTTATGCTCCGCCCCATGGTACTGAATGACTCTCTGTATTAACTTAATTCTTGTGAATCCAAAAATATAAACAATGAAAAGTGCAATTATACTTGCTTCTTTAGATATAGTAAGTATAATTCTATTTTCAATAAACTTGGATATATTCATTGTTATAGTATTTGGCAATATAAAAAAACACATATAAGTTAAAACAAATACAACTATAATTAAAAATGCTCTCAAAATACTATCTATCAATTTTTCACTAGAATTCTTATTCTTATCATATTCACCACCCAAATTTAATGAATAAGCGAAAGCATTTGCATTTGCAACGGCAGTACTTATAAGTAAAACAACACCTCTTAGAATAGGTATTTGGGTAATTTTACTTTTTTCTATAGCAGGTACATCCTCAATTTTTTTAATAAGTCCACCATTAGGTTCTCTTATGACAGTACATATACTGTCAGGCCCCTTCATCATAACCCCATCTATAAGTCCTTGACCAACAAGGCTAGTCTTAAATGCACCTTCTATATATACTTCTTTCTCTAATCCCATAAATTGCCTCCTTAAGTATAAATGAGTAAATAATTATACCCAGACTATTCATAGAAAATTTAAAATGATGCAAGTCGTATTGATTTTTAAGGCTTCCATTAAATTTGAAGACATTCTAAAACGGTGCGTCGAGAATTTAATGTATGTCTTAGAATCAAAAGGATGCAGCAGAATTTTAAATTTCCTATAAATAATCTGGGTTATAATCTAATCTCTAAGTTTATTTTCTCTTTTGAAATTTTAACCATATAAACTCGTTCCTACACTACAGATCAATGGTTTTCGCAGTAAATTGAGCTCTGTTTATATTCTTAACTCTAGTTATCCCGTCTCTGTCTTCTTTATTATCCTTAATTACTATAGATTCACAAATTTTTGTTATTGTATAATCAGTAAAATCGCCTGAAAAGATCACAGTATTTATGCCACTATTTCCAGTAATAAAATTATCATATCCATTTATAACCACATCAACATTATTTGCTCCTGTCAAAGTTATGTCAACTAAATATTGTGATTTGTAAGTATAAGGATGATTTTTATCAAACTTCATTATAAATACTCCTTCAAATTCAGACGCAATTCTTGCATTATATTTAATATATGGGTGAAAGAATTTTTTTACAAGCTTTAATCCATTAGGGTCTTTTACTTCCAAATCTTCTCTGATTTTAGGAATATAAAATCCGTGCATACCTTGATTTGACTCGGTAAATGCTCCCCAATATCCATAGTATACATCTACGACAGCTGCTAGATACTCGTCTGTCAAACTACCTTCCTCTTCAAGCTCTTCAAGCCATTCATGTTTATCAACTGCCCATATGCCTGAGTTTTTAGGCATTGCATATTCAGTTTGAACCTTGATTTCCTTCTGAAACTCATGTAGAACTCCAAGAGACTCCCTTTTACAGTCTACTCCAATGCCAAACTCGTGAACAAGGTGCAAGATTTCTTCCAAACTTGCATCTCTGTGATTTTCATAATCATTAGTTATATATTCTAAATCACCTTCAACTGTAATTTCTTCGTCATATAAATCTTGACAATTTTCAAACTGGGTCATAGCAGCATCAAGTGGTGCCTCATTGCTATCCTCTCTATGTTTACCATTAATAATAAGTAACGCAGCTTCATTGTTAGCCATACTGTTTGCAATTTCACTCTTGTCATCTCCGTACTCTGAGCCTTTAAAGTCAGTTAAATAATGTTCAAGTATACATCTACATCTGTAAATTTTTTCTGTCGAAAGCTCATCCTGTGCAAGTAAATGTATGGGCTTTCCATTAGGAGCAGTGATTTTAGTATATCTACTATACCATTTCTTTATTTCATCAGTAAAATTGTCAGGTACCAACTCAATGCCAAGTTCCTTTTCAATATCTGTTAAGCAATTTGATTTCATTTTCGATTTCACCCTTTTCGTATTATTAAATATGAATCAACGATAATTATTTATAGAATCATTCCTTTTTCTTTAATATATTTCTCTAAATCATTGGAACATGGGTCAACCATAATCTTAGAAATTGTATTTTGAAACAACTCATATGCAGAAGGTAAAAACTCTTTTATCATATTTCTTTTTGTTAAAGCCCATTCATCTGTTTTGAAACCATATTTGCTTTGAACTTCCCAACAAGAGCTAATTATCCAATATCCAAATTCTTTTATTATCATTAAATCCTCTGCTTCTTTATCATCGACTTCATTTAAAAAACCTGAAATATCGTAGATTTTTTTTACTTTAGCTTCTTCCATAATATTAAGCAGTTTTGAATTGCCTTTGTATCCCCATTCTTTAGGAATCGCATTAGCTAAACCAATAATGGTTATAAAATGAAGTAGATGCTCTACAACTTCGAGTGGAGGGCTCTTACCATCAGTTCTTAGTACATCAGCTATACTGTGTTTTTCAAGTATAACTTTCATCAAGTCCGTTGTATTAAGTGTATAAGGGTCCTCCATGAAGTCAATTTCTTTGTTCGTAAGCACAGGTATAAAGGAGTTAAATTGATAAATATTCTGTAATACAGCTTCCTGTAATCCTCTATCAATTCCTTCAGTTTCTGGAAACATCGCTTTAATAGTATCTACTATTTGTAAAAGGAATTCATCAGATGCACTTTCAGTACCATAAAGAGTAAATCCATAGACAAATACTTTTTTTGTAAAAGGTTCATAACCTTCTATTCTTTCAATATCCGATACAAAGTATATATTTTTAAGTTTTTCATGTTGTGGAGACAAAAATATTTGACCGCCAAATTTTACATTACTTTTCATTTTAATCCCTCTTTATAATTTAGTAATGAATCTTTGATATCCTGCCTTATAACGTGTATGCATACATCTATGTTATTGTCTTTGACCAATTATGACATAGTAAAATAAAATTTATCTTTTTTTATCTCAATATATTACTTTACCAATATTATATTTTCTTTACGAGGGTATAAAAACTCACAACCTCTCGGTGTGATTACCACGTTTTCTTCATAATCCATCAACATTCTTTTATTCCATTGAGGTACCCACATATTTATAACAAATTCAAATGCTATAAATTGATTTGTAGGAATTACATAATCAGATCTTACCTTTCTCTGAGGTGCTATTGGTGCACCTACTGCGTGGTCACATCCAGAAGCGCATAAAGTATGGAAATCCATGGCAAAACCAGCTTTTTCACTATTTCCTAAGATTTGCTCGGTTTCTTCTGGAATTTTTTCGTATGGAGTATGAATAAAACCAGCTTCTTCAATAGCTTCAACTACATTTTTTAATGTTTCAGCTCCACTTCTCCCGGATTTAATTGTGTTTTTTAAAATATCTCTAGCTTTTAGAACATAATTCCACGCTTTTTCATAGTGTTTAGGAAGTTCTACCTCTTCATCTTTTAGAAGATATGCATTCCTTTTAAAATCAGTTCCAAAATTCATAAACTTATATCCCCAATCCCAGAAAATGAAATCTCCTTTTTGGAATATGTAATCTTCTTTTTTGTATTGCTCCGGAGTTGATATCTCCGAATGCATTATCTGTGGTCCACGGTCAATTCCATATTCATTAACAGGAATGCCATTTTCAATTAGATATGCATGTGCAAAATAAGCTAATTCCTTTCTAGTAGTTCTTCCAGGAACTATACTTCTCAATCCTCTTTCCATCAGCCTACGTTGCAGGTCACATATTTTACCGTAAAGAACAACTTCACTTTGTACTCGTCTTGAAATAAAGTCAGTAATTACTTTATCAGCTGTTACAAGTTTTTTTGAATTTTCTTCTCCAAGCATTTCACATAATTTAAAGTATCCATTATAAGATAGTCCATCTACATGAGGTTGCCAGGTAGATATATTGACCGCTATGTTTTTAGGATTATGTTTTGAAACATAATCGCCCACCTCATTTTCTTCTCCTAACACATCAAATAGGCTTTCATCAGCAACAAATGTTAATCCTGATGAAAAATATGCTTTTTCGATGCCTTTTTCCCCTTTATCTGTAAATATAAAGTATCCTCCATTACCTCCAAAATCAAGTTTAAATGAATCTTCACTACCAACCCTAATAAAATGCATCCACATCTCTATGCCATTTTCTCTCATAGCTTCTGGCATAACTAAATCAAACTTTTCCTTGCGTATTAAGTTTTGCATTTCAACCCTATATTCTGCTTCCGAATGAGCATCTTCTATTTTATTCACTAACATTTTTATTCCCCCCTCTTATATTTTTCAATCCTATACAGCAGGTTTTATGCAATTATCACGCCAAAAATTAAATGACAATGTGTTCTTTATGCATTTATTTCATTGCGCAAAGCAGATACCAAAGTATTAGTGGTTTTGAAAAATCGAGTATTTTATCCACCATACCACTTTTCAAAATAAAGGGCGCCCTAGTTAGAGTTTTCAAAACCCCATTAACCCCATTTCACTTATACAATGTGTGGCTTATTGTCTGACAAGTCAATAAAAAAGGTAAACAAAAAAAGAATACAAATATTCTATAATATCGTACTCTTTTTCATCCTACTTATAGGTCTTTTCAATTAATGTTCTAAATATTTTTTTATATTTTCTAGTGCTTTAACAGATAGCCTTTCTTTAGCTTGTTTAGTCCAACCTGAAACTTTTTTTGAGAATATTACGTTATCATACTTCCTAAGGTCTTCATAAAATGCTCCCATAGCAACTCTATCAAAAATAGCATAGTTACCTTTACTCGCTATCCACTCCTCAAAATCTGGTACATTAAAGGTTGGTTCTAAAGATGTATTTATTAGAATTTTGTTATTTCCAAATAATTTGAATTTCTCTTCATTTAGAACAATAGTATTTCTAGGTAGATGCGTTGATAATATATCAGCCTCTTCTAGTAGTTCATTGAGTCCAAGATATCGTATCCCCTTCTTCTCTAAATCTAATTTCCTTGATCTACTATAATAGAAGACATCCATTCCGAATGCTATCGCCTTTTCTGCAAGCATTATGCCAGTAGCGCCTAAACCGATAATTCCAAGTTTTTGATTAGTTAATTCTAAGATTTCTTCTTTCCACTGATGTTTTCCAAAACCATGTAGTAATCTTATAAGTTCACTAATCACAAATTCTACCAAGCCCTCATCACCGTAGTCCCTTACACCTAGTACTGTAATCCCATGTTTCCTTGCTGTACTAATATCCACGTTAGCGCTTTTTTCATCATATAAACTGCAACACATTCCAATGTATTTTATATTAGGACAGTTTTCAATTACCTCTTTACCGATTCGTGTGTTCCATGACACTAAAACACACTCAGCATCATCTATTCTTGAAATAATCTCAGAATTATTAGTTGGATAATCATCATAAAGTATCACTTCACCGGCTAAATCATGTAAATTTTCTTTAACCACTTTTTCTAATCCTGTATTATCTATTGATACTATCTTATTAAATTTTATTGTCATCGCCTCCCATCAATTGAATTATAACAAAAACAATGTGGAGTAGTAAAATTAATGTACTAATCTTAATCTTTTTCTATAGATAAACAACACTATCACTTAAATTAAATTTCATTAAGATTATTTTTCTCATATGGATTATTTTAATCCTATAATAGTTGGTTACACCATTTTTATCGTATTCAAACTCACCACTAACGCTTTCTCCATCGGCTAATGACTTAAACAACATGTCACTAAAGTAATTAGCATATTCCTTTTCAAAAACTTCATCAAGTTTTTTCCCTACAATTTCACATAAAATACCTTTATTTGATCTATGATTTATTTTTATATACTGTATTCTATACTCATTATCTAGTTCAAGTATTGCATCTTCTAAGCATTCCATGATATTATTCATTCTTTCTCTGCTTATATGACTACACCTCTTTTCGATCATTGCGAAGACAGCTATCTAGTAGCTCATCTACTAAATAGCTGTCTATTTTCCTAACTCCTCAATATCTGGGTTACACCTAATATCAAGGAATACATTATTATTGAAAGGCTAAAAGACTTTTCACTATTATTCCTCACACCTATATTTTAAATTGTGAAATAGATTTTTGAAGTTCTTGTGCTACTTCAGATAAACCTTCACTGGCATTAGCAATCTCTTGCATTGAGGCAGACTGCTCCTCTGTTGAGGCAGATGCTTCTTCTGTTCCAGCAGCATTCTCCTCTGCTATTGCCGATAGTGATTGAATGATATCCAATATGTCTGTTTTTTTACTCTCCATCTCTTCCACAGATCCGCTCATTTTTTGAATTGCACTCTCAGAATCCTCGATGGCGCCTGAGATTTCTTTATATTTACTTTCTGTATCATTAACGCTTTTCATCTGCTTTTCTACAGTTTCTGAGGCATACTTCATCTTGTCAACTGCACTATTCGCATTATCCGTTAGTTCATTTACAATAGAGTCAATTTCTTTTGTAGACATAGTTGACTGTTCAGCTAGTTTTCTGATTTCTTCCGCTACTACTGCAAAACCTTTGCCCGATTCCCCTGCTCTTGCAGCCTCTATTGCAGCATTTAATGCTAAAAGATTTGTTTGCTCAGCAATTGATGCGATAACGTTACTAGCTTGTCCGATTTTATCAGAGCTTTCATTTGTCTTTATAATAACATCGTATATTTCTTTAGCAGAGTTACCGCTTTCCTCTGTCTTTTCTATTAAATCATTAATTACCAGTAATCCCTCATCAATTAGTCTTCCAACTTTATCCGATGCATTACTTACGTCGACCATTAGTCTTTGATTTGACTCTATTATTTCACCTAACTGATAAACCTTCTCTGAGCCTGTCTCTGTATCCCTTGCTTGGTCCGTCGCTCCTCTTGCAAGTTCTTCAATGGTTCTTGCCACCTCTTCTGAGGCTGTTGATGACTGTTGCGCTGTTGCTGTCAACTCTTGTGACGAAGCGGCTACCTGTCCTGAAGCATCTAAGACCTTCTTGATTAAATCAATAAAGTTTACCTGCATCGTGGCTAGGGCCTTTGTCATCTTACCCGTTTCATCTTTTCTTTCAAGATATTTAACGGCCTCATGGTTTTCATCGAAGGTTAAATCGTATATAGATAGTCTCTCCACAATTTCTGTAAGAACAACCACAGAACGTACTGCATAGTTACTATTATAGTACAAGGTTATTCCCATGATAGCAATACCTATTATCCCTACAATAATCATCCACTTGATCATACTATTAGTCTCTGCCATCATCTCACTAACCGGTACAACTGTGTTAAAGGACCAAATATTATCTACTCCTTCAAATTTGATAGGAGAATAGAACCTATAAACATCTTGATTTAGATATGGTGAAAAAGATGTGTTATTGAATTTATCGCCACTTTGGATTTTAGCCAAATATTCCTTTCCTTCATCACTACTAAACTCTCCACCGACCTTATTAATTTTTTCATGATCTAAGTGTGCAAGTATAATCCCATTCTTCGTTAGTAATCTACCAAATCCATTTTCATATAATTTTACGGTTGAATTTATTTTAGTTAACTGTTCTAATGATATGTCTAATCCGGCTACGCCTAAAAATTTATTGTCTATAACAATAGGCACACAAAAAGATACTGTTGTTACTTCTTTACCATCTAATTCGTAGGTTGCTGGTTCAGCTATAAAGCTTTTCTTTGTTGCCTTAGGTACATTGTAATAGTCATTTTTATCGTATTCTGAACAAATTTCAAGTACTAACTTATCTCCACTTCTTCCCCAGCAAGGAAGGTATCTTCCTGAACTGTCACTTCCAGGTGTATTTCCGTATTGAAAGTCCATTCCATCAAATGCATTATCCTCCCAAACGATCCATGTGTAAATGTAGTTTGGGTTTTCTTCTAGTATTTCTTTAAGCATCTGATTCACCAGTGCCCGATCAGTCATACCATTTCTTTTCATGATTTCTAAAGTGTCAACTATCCCTTCTGCATCATGTATTGCGTCATCAAGTATTGATTCCATCTCTTTAGCAATTTCATTAGTAGTTTTTTCAATGTTTTCAACAACATGTTTTTTGGTATTGTTGTAGGTATTAATGAACATATAGCTCATGATTACGCCGTATACAAGCATTATAATTCCTAAGCTTAAAAATATTAATCTCGTTTTTAACTTCATCCTTTGCCTCCCCCTTATATTTGAGTACTTCCTCAATTTTTAATAGCATAATTGAGCTTAACGCTCTAAATTTAAAGACATTTTTTCTCAAATTTTGTCGACGCATCACTCATTATACATTCTATAAAGTAAAATTTCTTTGACAATGTTGCGGTTTTACTCAAAACCACAAAAAAACACCCATTTAATTTCTTTTAGGTGTTTTTGGGGTAAATTTATTCATTGAATCTATTCTACTTTATTGGAATATAAACCCTCATATAATCTTAACTTATTTATATTTTAAATATTTAAATGCATCTCTAATATCATGCTCTTCATACTTTACATTATTATGATGATTGTTCTTATAAATATTACGAAACTCCGATGGTGTAAATCCATAATAATGTTTAAAATATTTAATAAGATATTTTGCATCTGAAAAGCCGCTTTCATTGCAGATATTAATAATGCTTTTCTCTGTTCCAAGTAACTGCCTAGTAGCAGATGCTACCATGTAAGCATACTGTAGCTGCTGATATGTATAGCCAAATTTTTTACTAATTTCACGAGATAGATGGTATGGACTTATGTTAATATGCTCTGCCACTTCCTTTAATCCTACTTTTTTTATCTTTTCTCCAAAGGAATACTCATATATCTTTTTATATCTTTTAATAAACTTATCATCTAATCTACTTACTCCACATCCAAAACTCAAGAAGTCAAAATTTCTAACTAGATATATGAACATTTTATAGCATATTTCATTTATTCTATTGCTTCTATTTACAGACTCTTTCCCCATCAATTCTGAAAGTATTTGAAAGACATACTCCCTCACTTCATCATATTTTTCAGGCATTTTATTCTCATTGTAATTAGTACAGCAATAGAATTCTATGCTTCTAAAATTATCAATAACCCTATGGCAATATTCACAATCAATATAAATGATTATTACCTTATTTTCCGTGACACCATAAATATGGTGTACCTCATTTACATTTATAACAGCTAAATCATTTTCAGTTAATAAATGCTCACCCGTCCAAAGCTTTAATTTTATCGCTCCACTTAATACTTGTATTATTGTAACTGCATTATGCCAATGATAATAATGTCTGTCAACGGATCTTAAAAAGACCTTTATAGGTTGTTTTGCAAAACATATTTTGTCACATGCCATTGTCTTCTCAACTCCACTATATAATGAAATGACATTATTAATAGCCTCTCAAGTTATTAAATAATCCAAGGTCATTTCAATACCATAAGCGTAATTCTACTAACTAAAATATCGATTACGCTTGATCTATATATCTATTTCATAGTTCTTTTATGATGATAATAATAATTCTCATAGTATCTTATGAGTCATTCATTGTCAACTACTTCGCTATTGAACTTAACAATAAAAATTTAGACTTAAATATAAAAAAGAGTAACACCTAAGTGTTTCAGCTACGATGTTAGTCCTTTAGTAGATTCTCATAATAATGAATACCTGTTCCGAGTCTGATTTTGGACTCTTTACCATTTAGGAATGCTATGGATTAAAAGAAAAGACCGACACAGGATTCATTTCCTATGTTGGCCTCACTAGTTTATTTAGATTCTTATGTAGGTCAATTTATTTAAAAGAGCTTTCCACTTTATACAATAAAACTATTGTCATAAAATCATTTGGATATTCATCATACAATTCCTGTAACAGTCCTAATTTAGCACCTGAACTCTTTGCTATATTCCACATATTATCATATGCTTCAGATTGATTCTTATAAATAATTGAACCTAAGTAATTATCGAGTTCATAAATATCAGCTAAGTCTTCCTTTACCTTCTTCATGTAGAAATTCTTATCATGATTTTGACCTGTCTGACCTTTGCTAAAGTCAATTCTTTCATCAAGCCATTGTTGATGTATGGCCTCTAGCATAGCTTGATATTCCATTTCTATTCGTTGTTTTTCCTCATAGAGCCTTTTATATTCCTGTGCAATCTTTTCTAAGTGTTTACGTTTTTCTTGCTCGCTTATTGCAGCTCTATATTCTTCAACAGATTTGTAGCCCTTTGCTAGAGCTTCATTTAACTGTATACTTTCTATCTCCCCTACCTTTTTAGATACATTATCTCCTATCTTATTTACTTTAGCACCAATAGATCCATAATCTTTATTTATTTCATCTATTTCAGCCTGTACTTCCTTTGCCTTTGTAGTATATTTGCTATCATCACCCTTGCCTTCGGTCATAAGATCAAAAGAATAGTATTCTAGTGCTTCAGCTGCCTCACCTAAAAGACTTGCTGCATTACTAACCTTTAGCATTGTTTGCTTATTTTCCAAGGTTTTAACATTCAAGAAGCTAACACTTTTATTATTTTTTTAACCTTTTTTATTAAGTCCGTACCGTTCTTCTTTTTCTTTATAAGTCCATGGGCTTCTTCTAGCATATCGTATGAACTTTTAATGATATTAAAGTTTTTTGTTAGTTCCTTATAAAATGTATCCTCAGTTTGATTAAGAGAGTCGCTAACTACTCCATTACCTTGAGTTATTACATAGTAGTTATACGCTTTGGTAAAGGTTTCAATAAATTTATTTGACTCGGCTTTAATCTTTTCAGCTACTTCACCTGCAGATTTCGCATCATTGGTAACAATATATAAATCATATGTATCAAGATAATTCGCTATTGTTTTCAAACTTTTATAGCTATTATACAGATATTCTTTGCTATATGCATATTTACTTTCAGTTGCTAGGTTTGTTACATTTACTGATGTGGAGTCAATTCTCGTCATAAGATTGTAACAGCTACTAGAGATACTTTCCCCCGAAGAATCTGAAAGGGAGTCGACTAGAACTACTGCTTCCTTATGGTACTCTATAAGGATTTCAATATAGTCTTTATACAAACTATTGTACTTTTCTTCTGGAGATAAGCTCTCCCATTTTGCACGCTTTTCTGCATCTTCGGCATCCCTAACATTTGTAACAGCTTGATTCCATAAGGACTTATCAACCTGGACCTCTTGATTATTCTCCTCTGCATAAGAATTGGAGAACAACATAATAATACCTAAAATCATACCGAATATTACTACTTTTTTTACTTTTAGTTCCATTACTTCACCTCAAATTATAATAAATTTGTTTAACTGTAATACTATTGGATGATTTTATCAAAATTCCTTTGACTAAAATTGTCGATATTTAGCTTATTTATAAAAAGTTGTAATTGCATGATTAAACCCACGATTCCTTACAACCGTGGGGTATCTTGGTTCATTATTATCTTCACTACATGCCGAGGATTTGCTTTCACCTCTCGTGTGCATACATTGATATCAAAAATTAACTTTTTACTAAATTTCATTGTATAATTTTAGGTAACAAAAAAACAACTACGTAGTATCATAAGTTCACCTGACTTTATGACTCAAAATCCATATATATATATATCGTCTTCAGACATTTTTCCCTCTGCTACTCTTAGACCCAAATCAATTAATTCTTCTTGAGAATATTTTACCTGAATAGCATTTAACTTTAATAGTAAAATTAATATTGCTACACCTATTCTTTTATTGCCATCAACAAAACCATGATTCCGAATAAGCGCATGTGAAATTACGGCTATTTTTCCATTTCCTGATAGATGAAACATTATAACATTTTTTAAGTTAACTCATTTCATTACATGCTTAACTCCTTTAATGCTACCTCATTCTCAATGATAATTTCATCCATAATTTTTTCTAGGCCTCTTTGATATTTATTCTTCAAGAATTCCACAAAATCTATTACTTCTCTTTTTGGGTCATCTGGAAGTAATTCAAAATCCTTTACAAGTTTATCAGCTAAACTCATGTATATCACCTCTCCACTTATTCTTACTTAATATTATACACAAAAAACCACTTATTTTCTCTAATATAAATTCATTAATCTCATGAGTAATATCAAGTATATTCTTAGTTTTTCTACTTGTCCTATCCAGTTTCAGTATTACAACATTTTGCATTTTACCCTTCTTTATATCTATAAACATTCCTTGAAGCTCTGTATGGTTGATTCTTTTACTACTGATTCCCTTATCTTTATATACATCCGATACATTCCAGTCCATCACTTCGCAGTACTTTTTTAAGGTCTTTTCTTGAGTTTCAAGGGAATATCCTTTCCTGGCTTGCTGAGTAGAAGATACTCTAATATATATTCCAGCATTTATAACTTTCTTACTCATTACACATACACCCTCCAGTTCCTTGAATTTGCTATGACAGATATCATAGTGAATTTTTAAATAGAAGTTAATCATGAGAACTCATGATTAAGTGATTTACTGGAGGGGGTGTGATAGAAACAGGCTTTTTTTCTTTATTTTTTTAGCACATAGAAAATTATTATCTCTTACCCTCTGTTACATTCCATTTCACTAGGATTGATTTTACGCAAAAGAAAAGACCAACGCAGGATTTAGTTCCTATGTTGGTCTAGTTAGTTTAGTTAAAAGCTTACATCAAGCTAATCAAAGTTGTTACGATTAACTCTTAAGTTCTACCCAAACCCTTTTCAATTTCACAACTGATTTTTCTACTTGATTCTCCCATATAACGTTTAGCTATTTCTAAAATAGCTTTATCATCTCCTAATCTCTCTAAGACTGTACAAGCTAATACTTCTTTGAGTAACTCATCTTCACTGTTAGCCATTTCTTCTAAAAATTTAAATATTTTTTTCAATTTAGTTTTTTCCCTGTTTTCATTCAAAAGTTCTATTAAATAGGGATTTAAAACATCACCAAAAATATTATGTGCTCCTGGACTTTGCCCATCCCACCATTCAAGTTCTTGTTCATATACTGATTTTAACTCCACTATCTCCTTTATGAGCAAATTGGTTAATTCATCGTACTTCATAACTATTCACTCCTACTTACTATCTAATGATTTGCTTAAATCTTCTAATAATTCAAGGGTAGTATCTAAGTCAATTTCATTTAATATTTCTTTCTTTAGAATATTTTTAAGATTTTTTATTCTTTCAATTCCTTTTGGAATATGAGATTTGCCACCTGCAAGATTTCCTGTTTTTATTTCATATCTAATTGTATCTGCAATAGTCGCACCCTTGCAATACATCTCTTTAATAGTGTTACTTAGTTTTTTATTAGTTACAATTTCCAGCAGTTCATCTCTCTTTGAAATTATCTGTCTTGCTACATCATCAGATTTCTGTAATATTTTTGCTATATCATCTACTTTACCAAGGGATGACATTCCTCCAGGGTCTACTGTACCACTTGATACCTCTAGACTATTGTAATATTCTTTCATGTATTTTTTACTGACTATTACAATTTGCTCCTCGTATACTTGTATATCTCCAGTTTTATTATTAAACATTTCTCCTATATTAGGATCATAATATCTTGCTCTTAAATAATATAATTCACTTTCTTCGTCATAATATTCCCCCCTATATTTCTTGTCTTGAATGCTCCGTTTTCTGTTTCATTGATTACGTTTCCTCCTGAGTAATAGAATCCAGTTGTATTACTTCCTGAGGTTTTTGCTTTTCTTAGTCCATTACCGTCGTAGCCATAGCTTGTTATAACTGAACTTGGGCTTGTGTATTCTGTCATTTGATTTAGTTGGTTATATTTATAGCTTGATATATCTATATCTGCGCTTCAACCTTTTGTTGTTGTGATTCGATTTCCATTGTCATCGTAGTCTAAGTCCACTGTGATTTTTGCTGTTCTTACATATGATGATAGGTGACATTAGAACCGTCAGACTGTAATATGAGCACCTTGGGAAATAATCTTTCTTGATAATATCAATGGGAAAACTGGAGGGAATTTTGATAAGCAGATTACAATGATCTTAGAAAAGTGATTAGATCGAAATATTTAATTAAACATAAAAGTAAGAGTAGAGCCTAAGCTCTACTC